>Ga0126342_10009936_pt1 | contig 17033 bp, 15 predicted proteins | sample Cyp1metagenome_FD_92528 | JGI IMG/M metagenome (GOLD analysis project Ga0126342, IMG submission 92528) | Coral microbial communities from Lord Howe Island, Old Settlement Bay, Australia - Cyphastrea 1 metagenome | ecosystem: Host-associated > Invertebrates > Cnidaria > Coral ... | reverse complement strand
GTGCACACTGAGCTGGGAAGTTGGCAAAGAGCTTGGCGAAGAGAGTTGGCAAAGAGCTTGGCGAAGAGAGTTGGCAAGGCGGAAGTGCAGGTGGAAGTTGATGCAGATATGGTCGAGGAGAAACTGGAGGAGGAGGAGGATGAGGAGGAGGACGAGGAGGACGAGGAGGACGAGGAGGAGGACAGCTAGCCGAGGAGGAGAACAACTCTGATAAAATCTAACAACCCTCACCTAGCAGGTGGGGAATAATAATAGTGGTTATAATACCAATAATAGTGGTTATATATATGGTTATATGATGGGACTATAAATAGATATAACATAACTGGTTGGTGATTGAGCCCTACCCCTCTGAAAAATGATGGAGTGAAAGTCAGTTGGGATGATGAAATTCCCAATATATATATATATGGAAAAATAAAAGCCATGTTCCAGTCACCAACCAGATATCACTGTGCACATTCGTGTGTGCTTCATTAGGCTTCATTGCTTGGATGACACGAATTCTTTCGGGGCGAAATTTTGACTCCCAAATGGTTCACTGCATGGGTGCCCACATCAATGTGGATCCAGAACCAGATCAGGTCAGTGGGTTTGCTGACCATCTGAACTATTAGCCATGAGATAAGGTTGATGGCATTTTTGAGACGTGTAATTACATGGAATGCACATCTCCCTCGTCTGTCTTGGAAAAACATGAAGATTAATGTTGGACTTGCATATGCACATATGTCTGTGTACCCTTGTTCTTAGATCTGTTGTTAATATATCGATTTGTCGTATGAAACTGGGTATGCCCATTTTTGGACAATCGCATGTATATAGATAACAAAACAAAATCTAGCTGAATCAAAATAATCACAAACTTGCAAATAGTTGTCATCATACAGCCATAATACGGCCATAAAAGGGGGCAAATACCCTCCGGTAATCAAACATGGCAATGGAAAATACACTATTTATAGGTGATTTTCCTATTGAAACCCACATTTCTAGTGGATTTCCAATTGTCATCGCAAGGCCATTTGGGGATGATTCCCCTATACATTCAGCATGATTCGACGTCTCGACTTGACGGATCAAATTCATCCAGACAAAAAACATCGCCATTAGATCAACGTGATACATCCTTACTGCTTATTATATCATATTATATCTTTAATTTGTTCGTGAACTCCATTTTTTTGTGATATCTCTCGTGATATCCCATGATATTCCCAACAAACAAATCATCATAAAAGGGTTGGTTGATCGGTTGATGCCCATTATCTTCCCATATGCTCCATATATGGAACATTTATCAACATTTGCCCTAAAAACAACCCAAATATAGGTAAATATACCAGCACGATGGAGCAAATGGGTTCCATATTTCAACCATACTAACCATAGGACCATAGGAGTTCCCAACTTATGGGGCTAGTCCTGCGCCCCTGAATTCCAGCATGAAAATCAACAAAAAACACTATTAACATCTATTAACAATTTAACCATGGAACTAAAACTAATTCTAGCATGATATCTACAACTTACTAATGGCATCTAATGGGTTATGGTTATTATGAATAATGTTAACTAACTATGAATTATAATATATATTATGAATAACCGTTACTTAACCATGTTTAAAAAACCTCCATTCAGTGACGATGATTTGCCCATTCCGGAGCCATTCCCAGCGTGTCCCGTGGCACCTGTGCCCCACCAGTGGCACTCACTTCCGTCAAAGGTTCGGGCACGCGGAGCGTCGCCTTTGATGGGGTCGGAGTCTATCTACATGTATATATGCATATACTGATTTGTGGTTTGACCCTCTGGTACTGACTAACAGTTCGCTCTAGCTAAGTTGGTGAACATACCTCCAATAACTATGGTGTATGATACTATAACTATAGTTACTGGATCAATGGATTTGTGTCAAAGAACATGTAAGGGAGAAAAAAAACATATTTTATTGGAAATCTATGGTTTCCGTTAAGATTTTCCCAAGCAAACCAATCCAGTGACACATCAAAAGTGGGGATTCTAATTATATATATATGAACTAGATTGCCGGTATGAGAATTCAAGCTCAGTGTCACTTTTCCTCATGAAAATCGTACTTCAAAGTGGGGGATATCACCGAAGATGTCAAATTCCAGCCCGAAAATGTGATACCCTCCATTTACAAAATGTGGTGCCCCCCCGGGATGTTCGTTGGCTTACAATCCCCAGTAACTATAGTTGTAAGTCTTATATTACAAGTGCCATGAACCATAGTTGATAAAGTTATTAACCTACTTAGCTATCTAGGGGGCCCCACATTGTATGTATGTGACATTTCCACAGCAAATTCGGCCATACAAGAGCTTGCGAGCAGACTCCACCATTGGCGACAGAACTGTTTGATGAGATTCGAATCGTAGCCAGATCTCGTTCAGCACAAATGCTGCTCGAAGCAGCGTGCTCAATTGATGGAACTTTTGTATACTCCATTCTCTCACCCTCCCACCCCCTCCCACCCCACCCCAAAGGTCGTGCCGCGTGCAAGTTAATATGAATGTGAGACTGATTATAGTAGTACTAGTTTATATCTCCTCATAACGTCTCATAACAGCTTGACAATTGGCTTATAACATCTCATATATGTAACATGACTCAGTTACTAACCAGGAACCAGTATTATCATGTATTATCCAGTTAGGTTCCTCACAATTACGCCTTCCACCTCAACTAAGTTACACTAACTTTGTAATGATGCTGGTCAATTAAATAAACATATTTAGATATATTTGGCTCGTTAGCTGGTGAGTATGTGCCCAGTTACTACAATGTGGGGCCCCAAAACAATAGCTAAGTCGGCGAACATAACTCCAATTGCACTATGGTTTATGGTACTTATAACATCTTATAACTATAGTTACTGGGGCTTATAAGCCAACTTAGCTATCTAGGGGGCCCCGATCTTGTATCCATGCTTGACCCAGTGCCCCGGCGCCCCGGCAAGTTTCGCCCAGTGGCTTTGCCGGCCGTAGAGGAAGGCCAATGAAAGCCCTGCCTGGAGGGCGTGATGCGTTCGTTACACGGGTCGTTTTTGGGGAAACTTCATTCAATGGCTTGGTTTAAGGGAACCCATATTTCACGGGAAAATTTATGGTTTCCGGTAGATTCAGCTGGATAGTCCTGCTCCTCATAGTAGTCGTAGTAACCTTCCCAGCTAGCATCTCCCTCCAAGGCATGCACATGAGCTCCAATCTCCTGAAATAGATGTTGTTGCTGCTCATATTTCAGGCTGTGCGATAATCAGTGTAACCTTCGCCACCCAGCTCGTCTGCCAAAGGCATGCCGGTCGTTATCCCAAATTTCCTGGATCTTGTGGATGCACAAAAGGGAAACATGCTGGCCGGCCTGGTATGGGCCAATGTCGACTCCGAGAGGCAAAGAGCGGCGCACCCTCCGCAGTGTGACGGCCACATAGGGCGCAGCATGCAAAACGACATAGTTCTTCACATCACTGGGCAAAGATCTCAGCAACATCAACGTCAAGTCGACCTGTTGCAAATCCAAACCAGTCTTGTCACAATGCTGAGGCAAAGTACCGATCAATTTCCGATACTTGGACAAACCAACGTCCATCTGTCGGACCAAACGAACTATAGTTTTGCAATGTCTTGGAACTGGGGAACTTGGGATTTAACCAAGAAAAATAATGGTAGCAAAGGGGATATGGGGGGATACAACTGACAAAATTCTGGATTTACCCAACAAAGATGAGGGTCTTGAAAGAGTGATATAAATATAGATATGAAATATGGAATAGTCAAGTCGAGATAGAAGGGAATATGACCAGCAAAAATGGCGACATAATTAAAAAACAACACGGAACACCATTCTATTGTGATATAATATGGTGATATTTAACGGGGACATATATATATATATACAACCAACAAAAACATAGGGGAAGGTGAACAGGCTAGTGCGTTGATGGGAATACATGTCTTTTTTTTTCGGGCTACAAGTTGAGAGCAAACCAGAAACATATCAGAAGCGGCCTTGAGTGCGAAAAAGAACGGGTGATTGTTTCATGCCAGTCAAATAAGTTAAATATGTTTTCAGCCAACTTTTGATGGGTACCCCTTGCTTATTTGGTGTTTCAGGCAACAGTGTGGCAGCAAACATCCCGAGCTATACTACCAGGGTTTTGAAATCATTCACCGAATAGATGTTGAACCTTGATAGGGGTTCCAATTCACAGGTTATAAAATGTTATAAATTAATCCTATAAACATCTGCAATGTGGGGCCCTCAAACGATAGCTAAGCTGGTGAACATAACCCCAATCACACTATGATTGATGGTACTTATAACTATAATTACTCGGGATTATAAACCAACTTAGCTATCTAGGGGGCCCCACATTGTAGAAACCAGGTTGTGTTACAATGACCAATCAACTTGAGTTTTTGTCAATGAATGTTTTTTTTTTTTTTCACAAAGCATCTCTAAGTGACAAAAGGTATGTTACAAATTATTCTACAAGCTGAACCCCCTAGTTGTGTTGACACAATCTTCCTTTGTTCAATAGAAATACATGATGAACAATGGATACTAATAAACGTCCATAGTTATATATATATATATATACCCATCACGTTTTTTTGAACCCCATGAATACTATAATTATATCATCCGCACAGCATCGAATTCACCAAGTGTTTTGCATTTTGCATCAACGTCTCGCTTGTTTTCGTTTTCAAGGGGCCTCCCCTTGAAATCCCAACGATTTCGATGTGGTAAATTACAGTTATTGCCATTTATTAGTTATAACTGGTTATAAATGGGATTATACATTCTATAAATGGGGTTATAAGTACTTAAAACTGGTAAAGGGCCTTAACTGTAGAAATATTTGGAACTGAAGTCAACCTCCTATAATCTTTCGTTTTCACCAATATTCTCAAAATATTTCTGAATAATATATAAACAAATATAATAACCCCATATAATGAAGTAAAACTCCAATATTCTCATAATATCCCAAAATAATATATATATATATAATTAAATTATGTATAAGCATGTTAAAACAAGTCTTCCAAACGTGTGCCCATCTTGATCAAAAGAAAAAAACCTCGCAGTGCCTGGCAGCACGCTCGTCCATGCCCAGGAGCAAGGTTCTGCCAAAGGTCATAGGCCTCGGAAACGCACAGAACAACGCACGGAACATATGCGGGGAAAACCAGTTATAAGTTGGTTTATAAAGCCCAGTAACTAGTTCGTTATAAGATTGTATAAGTAGCACAAACCATAGTGAAATTGGAATTATGTTCACCAACTTAGCTATCGTAAACGGGGGCCCCCCACTTTGTATATATGTCGTTGCTTCAGTATATGCTTTAGAAAAAAAAAAACATCGAGAAGATACAATTCAGGAGATTGTTTATTATGTTTGATGTTCCATAGAATGGTATATATTCCATGCTTCAAGAAAAATGATTGCAGTACGGAAAAAATATTTTGATAGGATTATGTTGGGTTATATACAAGGTGGGGCACCCCTCTATAGCTAAACATTGGTTTATAACTAGGCTAACTATGGTTTATGGTAGATATCATTGTAGTTAATGAGGATTATAAACCAATTTTCAACTGGGGCTGCCCAGCTTTATTGGAAAAAAAGGTGCAATTCCTGTGGTACATTGCATCAAATAATGTTGCTGATGGGATGTAAAATACGATGGTCTGATAGGTTTTACCCTTTTCAATCGGAGATGACGGGCAAATTCCGGAACCAATTCATGGAAGAAAAAACACAGGTGGCATTGAACATTCGCAGGATCTAAGTCTTCAAGTAATTTGACACAGCTACGTGAAAGTGCCAAGGCGTATAGATGTTTTAGCTATTAAACCATTTGTGATTTCCCAGTTCGCTATGTCAAATTACCGGTAATGTAACTTGGTTCTATCAATATTAATGTAACCTAATCTGGCTAATGCTTTCAACCCACAGGAGACAACCAGTTTTACAGGTTCAAAAGCTTTGTCATATCATATTCATTTCACGTTTTTAATGGTATTCCGGTATTCCTCAAATTCGTGGTGTAAATTGTAAACCACTACTGGTTGCAAGTTGATGACACGAACAACGCTGGCAAAGAATATACGGAGCCTGGTGGCTACGTGCCTCTGCATTCACACTGGACATGGTTACCTGATTTTATTCTCCAATTAAGCATGTATTTATTTACATATATACAAAGTGGGGCCCCCAAGATAGCTAAGTTGGTTTATAACTCTAATAACTGGGACTTATGGTAGATACATGAAGATTAAGCACAGCGAAGGCCGAGACACTCTGGTTGCTGACGCGTGTGAGAACTCCAGGCAGCAGCAGCTCCACCAACACCTTTACGTGGAAGCTGCCCCAGTGGCTGGTGGTGAAGTCTTGGTGGAACTGATCGTGGTAGCGGGTGATGTCTGCGTTCAGCCAATTGTCTTTCATATCCAACAGTTGGGCCTCCATCGTTTTAGGGTGGCCTTGTCTCATGAAATCTTCAATTCTTCGCACCACTTCGATCCAATGCATTGAAACTGGCAAGGTCAGCTCCATGTTTCGCAGCACCCAAAACTTTTGTCAAAACTGCAGCCAAAAAGGGCTAGGGACAGTTAGTGGGAATATAAACCAACTTATAACTGGGGGGCACCACCTTGTATATATATATATATATACTAGTGGGTAAAACAATGATAAACCACCAATTTGGGGATGGTAAACATACCATCTATTTATGGTGATTTGGGGATGATTTATATAACTTATTGGTTTACCCACATCAATCCCCAAGATCGAACAGTGGGAAATCTGGATACATTCAAATATCATTGGACTAACCTCCGGGAAACACGTTTCGTCATCGTTTTGGGGATGGCTAGTAACCCCCAAAAAATGCAGAAAACTATTTGTTTAACAATTTTAGAATAATTTCGCTTTCCGGCATCGTTTATTTTTGTGTTTTTACAAGCTTTCCCCGATTAACAATCAATATTGGTCCCATAGTTGTCCCATAATCATCCCATAACTTGTCCATATTTAGTAATCCACCATGCATTTCACAATTACTATCAGCTAGTTGGGCAACTCCTAGTAGCTCCTCGGTCCCCATTGAAGTTATCTTTTCGTAGAATTGATTTTCCCATGTTTTTTTGGGTACTACAAGGTGGTGCCCCCCCAGTTATAAGTTGGTTTATAATCTCATTAACTATAGATATATCTACCATAAGTCCTAGTTATTAGAGTTATAAACCAACTTAGCTATCGAACAGGGGCACCACATTGTATGGGTCAAAACCCATTATTACCATATTTGGAAAGAATAAACATCCATTAACCAGCAAAAAAGTATGGTAGCTAGGATGCCAAGGTCGGATTTGACTCATAGCCATATCTTTCGGTTGAAGTTGAAATCAACTTTTGCAATTTTCCATCGTTTTTGATGGTTAAGTTGGTTAAGTCACAATTTTCCATAATTATCAATGTTAATCATTGATCCCTACTATATCCCAGTATCATTGAGTTTACCACACATCTATGGCCCTTTACAAGTTATAAGTCAGTTATCACCCCATTTATGGACCCATAACCACATAGAAATGGCAATTTATGATCATTCATAACCTGTAAACGGCCTTAACTGCATTAATATTATACGATATCCCAGTATGATTTATTTAAATCCTGCTATTACCCCATTAATATCCTACTAAAACCCACATTATCTATAATACATGGCCAATCTTAGATACAATGCAAAACAATCTATAAATTCTTAGCTGGTGAACGTAGATAATCTCATTGATACCAAAAAACTAGTTAGGATTAGTTTCTGCCCATCAAGTTGATTGACCTAGAAAAATGGTGATACACAATCATAACCAACACAAGGTGGTGATTGATGTGGCTTTGACTCACAAAAAACATATATACAATGTGGGGCCCCCTAGTTATAAGTTGGTTTATAAGCCTCAATAACTATAGTTATAAGTACCATAAACCATAGTTATTGGAGTTATTAACCAATTTAGCTATCTAGGGGGGCCCACTTTGTATTATTATAATAATTATTATTATCTGGTTGGTGGTTTGAACCCCTCTGAAAAATATGACTTCGTCAGTTGGGATGATGAAATTCCCAATATATGGAAAAATAAAATTCATGTTCCAAACCACCAACCAGTTATTATTATTATTATTGGATCTGAGATTTGAGTGACTTGGGAATGGGGATAGAAGCCACCAAAATGGAGATTTGTTATTAATCCCATCACCCGTTCATATTAAACACCCCATTTCTATGGTCCCAATGGAATGTGGAATTTCACAACAAAAAACATGGTGTCGTTTAGGGGGTGCTTAATAGCTAAGTTGATTTATAACTCCACAGACTATGGTTTATGGTACTTATCACGAACTAGTTACTGGGCTTCCAAACCAACGTTCACATCACCTGTGGGCCCCACATTGTACAGTTATGGCCATTTATTAGTTATAAACAAATTAACTGGTTATTTCTATGGGATAAAACACATTCTATAAATGGGGTTTTCTTAGTACTTATAAAATCAATTATAACTGGTATAATTCGGGCCTTAACTGTACAGTGGTGGCCCTTTCACCAGTTATAAATCAATTATAACCCCATTTATGGAATTATAACTCCATTTATAGCCATTTATAACCATTTATAACTAATAAATGGCCATAACTGTAGGAGCCACAAAAAATGGAGATCTCTTCCGTTCTGCTGCCGCCAAGCAGCTCCACGGAGGCCTTGACGGTCCATCCCAGGCCCATTCCATCTGCAGCGATGTCCAAAGACACCTCTCCGGCAGAAAAAAACGGTGGCTTTCATATGGCGATTTAATGGTGATTTAATGGTGATTGTTGAGAAGTAGGGGGAGATTTCACGAACTAATGTCCATGGGGTGAAAGTGAAGCAACAAACTATAACTTCAATGGTGATTTAATGGTGATTTAACCACCAAAATGGCAATTTATAGTGGAAAATATTGTGTTTTAATGGTATCTCATGGTGATTCAATCGTATCTAATGCTGATTCAACCTACAAACATGGTGATATAATCCTAAAATCGAGGTACTGTACCATATAAGACCATATTTTGGGGGTATATCCCCTTAAATAGCCCTTACATAGGCCTTATATATGGTAGGTACCTCCAATTTAGGTTCCTGAAATGGCCATTGAATAATCGTGAATCTTCCTAAATATGAGGGGTCAAACAACATCAAACAAGCGTTTTATAGTGATAGAATGGGGAGATGACGGGGATATCTAAATCTTCAACCCATCTGGATAAATTACTACACTTTGTGGCGAAAGAATGGGATCAATATGGGATATAACATGGTATATATATAAATACGCTACAGCCAGCAATATTTTACGCTGGTGAAATGTGGGGATAAACCAACCATTTTCTGGTGATATAATGGAATATAATGAGATATATCACCCAACAATATGATTCCCTGGTGTGTCTTGAGATTAGATAAATCCCGAAACTGCCTTTTTATGGGATTAATGATGATCACAGTTATGACCTGAAATACCAGCTGTAAGTCAGTGAAATAACTCCATTTATGGAATTATAACCCCATAGGAATAACCGTAGAAATAACGATGTTTTTCACCAAAGACATAACAGGAACATATCCATATAAACCCCATGAAATCCATATGTTTGTTAGTTAAATTCCTTCAATAGTTATAATCCATGGACTTACAATACAAAAAAACAAAACATTGAAAAAACACAGAAAATATGGTAAAATCATCCATTTGTTCAAAGAGTTACAAAGTGGGGCCCCCAAGATAGCTAAGTTGGTTTATAACTCTAATTTCACTAGGGCTTATGGTAGATATATCGAACTAGTTAGTGGGATTATAAACCAACGTTCACATCACTGGGGGGGCACCACTTTGTACAATTAATAATAACACCATCATTTTTTTCAAAGAGTTGCAATGAATAATAACACAAGGTGGTGCCCCCCCAGTCATAACTTGCTTTATAATCCCACTAACTAGTTCGATATAAGTACCATAAGTCCAAGTCCGTGAAATGTTCGAGTTATGTGAACCCCAACCAGTCGCGATTTCGTGGCCACGGGGGGCACCACTTTGCACCATTTCAAAAAAACAAATCCCCTACGGGATGATCCACGGGATTTTTTTCAGAGTTTTGGAATGATCCGTTCCTGCTGTGGGGCCCCTGACGTGAACACGTTGGTGGCACTAATCCCCAGTAACTCGTTCGTTATAGTCCCTATAAGCCCTGGTGAAATGGGAGCTAGAAAACTACTTGCCTTATGTTAGTTGGTACATAAACCCTTTAGTAACTAGTTCGTTATAAGTACCATACACCAGTTCGTGAAATTGGAGTTATGTGGCCCCCAACTTGTAGCGATTTCGTGGCCACGGGGGCCCCATGTATTGTACTGTCTGAGGAAAAGGTGAAATCAATGGGAATTTCAGGATCCTAAAATGGAGGTACTGTACAATATTTTTGGCCATATTTTCTCGGGATATCCCCTTATATAGGCCTTATATAGGCCTTATGTATGGTAGGTACCTCCAATCAATCGGATCCTGGAATGGCCATTGATCAAAAAACTGGATCAACCAATTGATGGAAGTACCGGACCTTTTCCTCAGTCACCCAGATTGCATTGATGCACCCATCAAGGGGATAAGATGGGCATATATCAGGGACATAATTAAAGAAACATCATATAGAAAAAAAAACAAGCATTTGATAGGCTATTTTATGTGGGATGTGTGATATATCCACCCAAACATGTTGTTTGTTCTGCTGAACAGTGCGCAAGAAACTTCAAGGAATCAGGAGCTTCAAAGTGGAAAACATGACGAAGCTAACCTCGGGATTTGGAAAACCCACTTTTCAAACAAACCCAGTTGGGGAATTTGCACAGATGGAGCTTGAGGTCGGCTACCTGGAGCTCCACCTTGCAAGCATGCGTATATAGACAATGTGCTCGGGCTTGATCGACAATATTCGACAATCAAATGGTGAGGTGCTTCTTGTATTCGGTTTTACCGCCTTCTGTTGCGAAGATCGCCTCAGATGCCTGGCAGGCAACGCAGGTACCATCAGCGAGGTGCTTGCCCACCGACAAGATCTCATTGTAGCGCTCCTTCACACGATTCAACAGAGGCTGTCGCAAGGTTCCGGACTCTGATGAATGCGCCATAGCTCACCACCCTCCAAACACAAACAAGCTTTAAGCCACACGACTACGCATTTGACCAAATGCAATGTGGTGCCCCCCTTCTAGATAACGTTCAGTTGGGGTTCACATAACTCTAATAACTAGGACTTATGGTAGATATATCGAACTAGTTAGTGGGATTATAAACCAACTTATAACTGGGGGTCACCACCTTGTGGAATATCTTCACTGACTTTGCAAAGTTCTTTTCCACTCGCTGAGTCAAAAATACCAAATCACCATATATAACTAACATTAACATCACATACTGTGTTGTCTTCAATAATCCTGATCATTTGCCCATCATATAACACCAGAAAATCGTTGGTTTATCACTAATTCCTATGATATAACCCTAAGATATATAACATATATAAGTATAGCATGATGAAAATGGTTGGTTTATCAATAATTCCCATATATCATGCTACATTTAACCAACATGTATATATATATATATATATGATGGTTTGCCAAAATGCCTCCTTTTCCTGGCTTTGTTGATAAATCGTAATTCCTTGCATGCCGCTTCTTATTGTGCCTTTAAAACCATGACTGACCTAAATAGTCTGCAACCCTGCACTTTATTTTTCGTGTTTGAAGCCGTAGCTAAAACCTGCAGGAAGTGCTAACGCGCGTCTATATGAAGTGGGTGCCGCTGCTAGTTGTTAGTGGTGGAACTGGAATATCTGCAGAGCTGGTCGTTGCCTTTGCTGTCACTGTTGCTTTTGTCAAACAGACAGGAGTTCTCTGGTGGCGACTCGGTCACGGGTCAACCAAAGCCGTTTTTTGAAACTTCTGCTAGCGCATTGCTAGCGGGGATCTAGCGGGTAAAATTACGTACAAATTCGCAAAGTTGAGCCGCAACCTCAAAAATATCTGAAAATTGTTGAGTAGCACAGAAATTGACTAAGACATCCTTAGGTTTAAGGAGCTAAGTGTTACATTTTGGCTTTTCTTCCTTTTGAAATAACAAGCAGACAGGAACACAAAAAAATATCCTTGAACAATGTTGAACATGGGTGTAAAAAAAAAAACTAGCGCAAACCTAGCGGGTTTGCTAGCGCTGCCTTGCAGAATTGGTGAATTTAGTTGCGTGCCGCCTCATAACGAAGAGGAAGAACAACTAGGTCCACACTAATTATCAACAACTAGTACAAAACTTCTGTCAATTATTTTTGGCAAATGGTCAAATATACACATACCAATTCCTTCAATGATCCTGATCATTTACACAACTATGGGCCCAAAATACCAATAATAAGTCAGTGAAATAACACCATACAAATGGAACGATCACCATAGAAATAGCCATTGATAATCATTTGAAACCATCTATAAGCCTAAAAAAACACACATAGTCATAAAACATACAAAGTGGGGGCCCCTTATAGATAGCTAAGTTGGTTTATAACTCCAAGAACTATGGTTTATGGTACTTGTAACGAATTAGTTACTGGGGCTTATAAACCAACAAACATAACTGGGGGGGCCCCCACATTCTAGCCATTTACCCTCTGGTAAACTAACATAACTATGGAAAATCACCATTTTTAATGGGAAAATCCACTATAATTGGCCATTTTCAATAGCTACGTTAAATTACCAGAGGGTAAAACCATAAGAACACCTGGTATTTCGGACCTGTCTACGGGACTTCTCACCTGGCTTTGCGAAGTGTCAGTGACGACCTCCACGGTCATCGGGGAACTCACCTGCAAAACTGGGTGAGTGTAGCTGTGGAAAATGGATGCATGAGGCATATGTAGAGCAGTGTGTAACTGTGTATATATATATATATATAATACTCATTTACAGAAGTGTAAACTTGTGTATACATATATATATGTGCAAATATATATATATATATATACAATACCAATCAGTTCTTAATGCGCTGCATATTCAAATATTCATCTAGATATTTGTGACACAAAAAAATCTACTTCCACAACAACGTTGCTACAAGGTGAGGCCCCGGGTAAAGAGTTGCTTCAAAAAAAAACATGAATATGATAGTACAGTTAAGGCCCGAAAGACCAGTTATAAGTACTAAGAAAACCCCATTTACAGAATGTATAATCCCATAGGAATAATCAGTTATAACTAATAAATGACAATAACTGTAGTTAATGTAGTATCCCGATTGGTTTGGTGATTCTGTAGTGTGTCATTTTTCCCAAAGGTACCCAGTCTATTAGGTCAAGTTTTGTTTTTTCTGAGGCCAATGCTTTTTTCAGCATGTTTATTTATTTATATATTTTTACTTTTGTTGTTTCTTTATATTCAACATAATTAATTAGTTAATTGATGAATTAATGAATACTTGTAATATGTCTTTGCACATACTTGAAATCAATTGAAAGCAAATTGAAATCAATTGAAAGTAAATTAAAATCAGTTGAAATTACATCAGAATCAATTGAAAGTAATTTGAAATCAGTTGAACAAAAATTGAAATCAATTGAAAGCAAATTGAAAATCAATGAATTCAATTGAAATTAACTGAAAATCAATTGAATCAATTGAAACTAAATTGAAAATCACTTGAAATCAATTGAAAGTAAGTTGAAATCAATCAAAATCAATTGATGAAATATAATACAATTTTATTCAGACCCCGATCCCTAAAAATTCACATTAAAGAGACTCGTAGAATTGTTTGGGGGGGGGCCCTACACTGATCAGGATCCGACATTAATCAAGTTTCCGGTAATCAACGTGGTAATTGGAAATCCACTAGAAATGGGGGTTTCAATAGGAAAATCACCTATACCATTGCAATGTTTGATTACCGGAGGGTATATGTCAACTTAGCTTATCGTCTTGGGGCCCCACAACCTTTGTTTACATATCCCATATGATATCCCATGATATTCCCACAACAATCACCAAATCTCACCCTGATGGTTCCTTTATCACTGTATTTTTCCACCATGTTAACCACTACAATCTCCTGATATAACCATTATCGTCATAAAATACCATCAAACTAGCCTTAAACCACCATCAAATACCATAAAACAATCATAAAATCCGTTTAACTCCAATTAGACCACCATTGTATATATCCCCTTAAATCACCGTATACTCACACGTAAATCCCATTTTTCAATCACACTAAATCCCGTAGGTAGAATGACCATTACATCACAGGACCACCTGCAGGTGCGTGAAGGGAATGACGTCTCTGCCAGCCGTGGCGCTGTTCACAATGAAGCTGAAGATCAAGGACCTTGGAAAGGAGAAAATCTGGGATAGATCATGGGAATATGTTTTGAACATAGCGAGACTATAATTCAATTATATAATGAGTTGAGGATATGTATATATAATAGGATATAATAGGATACAATAGGGATATCATGGCAATCATACGGGAATATGTATATATATATATATATGTAATACATAATTAGTTGTAATATAGTGGGAATAGATAATATCATGGAGGTAACATAATGAAGTGGGCACAAAATAATGGGAATATAGCGGAAACATAATGGAAATGTAATAGAATATGATGGGAATATGAAAATGTATATTATATGTACAATGGGAATGTGTTTTTGGGAATGTGTGGGAATGTAAGGAGAATTTCATGGGAATATATAATGAGTAATAGGAATGTACCAGCCAGAAAGGGAAAATCATGGGAATAACAAAATATATCCAACGGTATGATATGATATATAGACGTGACTGAACATGGGCCCATGAACGGACCATTTCAATAGGTTTATGATTCGCTAGTGTCTCTCAAGGTAACATTTGATGGTTCATCTTTCAATGAACTATATCCAGTCTAAGGGGTTGCTGAACACATGTACAATACGTGGGGCCCCCAAACGAAATCGCTAAGTTGGGGTTCACATAACTCCAATAACTCACTATGGTTTATGGTATAACGAACATTCGTTACTGGATGTTACTGGGGCTTATAGCATGCCTGCGTTCACATCACTGGGGGGCTCCACTTTGTATAAGTCAGTTATAAACCCATTCATGCAAGTATACCTCTATTAATAACCATTTATTGCTGGTTGGTGGTTTCAACCCCTCTGAAAAATATTAGTCCGTTGGGATTATTATTCCCAATATATGGAAAAAATGTTTGAAAGCACCAACCAGTTTATCTATCTACACAATTCGAGGTATTCAATTGGTTGAAATGCAGTGTTTGTAGAGAAATTCTGGGTCGATTCCCTTGGCGGGTCGGCATCGAAGCAACTTGGCGATAAAAAGACCAAGGTTCCAAAAAGCGTCCATCTCCGTTACATAAATGTGTAAAAATCATGATGGCTGTGATTGTACAGGTGTACAATTTATATATATACATATATTTATATTTATAATTAAATATAATTCCATATATTTATATATACTGCATTAAAAAATATATGTATATAATATATATATATATAAAAATAAATCAATATAAAATATATATTACGATGTGGAAACGAAATCCCTAAATCCGCCGCAAGGGAATGGGGATCCAGTCCCTCGATTCGATGAAATTGAGACATAGTCACTCTGGTACCGTAGAAGGTGGTGCCCCAGTGAGGTAAATCGCGTTCAGTTGGGGTTCACATAACTCCCATAAAACCTATGGTTTATGGCAGATATAACGAACTAGTTAATGGGGATTAAAAAAAAAACATAACTGGGGGGCAACGTCCTGTAAGATTGCCCATTTTATGGTGAACATGATGATTAACCAAATGATTTAGGGATACCATATGTTCAAAGAAACTCCTGTCTGGGGAGTCTTATCCCAGATCTCGTTACCCTCTGGTAAACAAACAGAAAGCTATTGAAAATGGCCATAGAAAGTGGATGAATCCCCATTGAAAATGGTGATTTTCCATAGTTATGTTAGTTTACCAAGGAGGATATGTTTATAACACTTTGATGAGTTTCCCATTTTATGAAGAAATATAGGACTAAGTCGACGTTCTGGAGGAGATATTCTTCAACAAGTCCTCATGAAACTGGGAAACTTTCATGGAAATGCAGTCCACATTCTACCCTGTGGTAATTTAACGTAGCTATTGAAGCCATGGCCATAGAAATAGTGGATTTACCCATTGAAAATTGTTATTTTCCAGTTCGCGAACTGTTAGTTTCCCAGACGGTATCTACTTCAGGATGAAATTTTTCGATCCATGTGGACTCTGAGGACCAATGATGAATTTGGACCAACGATCTCGTTGGACAACTGAAGCAAGTAGAGATGGACAAAAAATAGTTGTGTAGGTGATTCATCACCTGTAGAGATGACAATTCTGTAGGTGATACATGTGAAAATCGATTGTTCATCTTCACATATACTCTAATTTAAAAGTAGATGGCTCAGAATCTTGAGTTGCGCCATCTATGTCAAAAAAAAAATGGGGGATAGATGGCTCAACTCCCTTTAGAACAGGGCAGTTGAGCCATCTATGTTCCTAAAAATGACATATTTTTTGCAATCTTCTGCGCTGGTTTCTCCCCATTTTTTTTCTCAACATCAAGCTGCTTTTTTGGGACATAGATGGCGCAACTCCCAGGGTTGCGCCATCTATGTGGGCATTCCCAGCCTGATTTTGGCGAAATGACGGAAGTTATTTTGAGCCTGCAAAGGCCGAGATGCTTTAAAACCCAACTTTAACAAGTGACCTGAGGAACCGTTTTTGCCGTCAAGAAACGGTTCCTCAGGTCACCTGTTAAAATTTGGTTTTAAAGCGTCTCGACCTTTGC
>Ga0126342_10009935_pt1 | contig 17034 bp, 17 predicted proteins | sample Cyp1metagenome_FD_92528 | JGI IMG/M metagenome (GOLD analysis project Ga0126342, IMG submission 92528) | Coral microbial communities from Lord Howe Island, Old Settlement Bay, Australia - Cyphastrea 1 metagenome | ecosystem: Host-associated > Invertebrates > Cnidaria > Coral ... | reverse complement strand
TAATGTATTGTAGTGTATTGTAATGTATTGTAATGTATTGTAATGTATTGTAATGTATTGTAATGTATTGTAATGTATTGTAATGTATTGTAATGTATTGTAATGTATTGTAATGTATTGTATTGTATTGTATTGTATTGTCATGTAATGTCATGTAATGTCATGTAATGTCATGTAATGTCATGTAATGTCATGTAATGTCATGTAATGTCATGTAATGTCATGTAATGTTTGTATGTATGTAGGTACGTGTGTACGCGTGTACGCGTGTACGCGTGTACGTGTGTACGTGTTTACGTGTGTACGTAGGTACGTAGGTACGTAGGTAGGTAGGTAGGTAGGTAAGGTAAGGTAAGGTAAGGTAAGGTAAGGTAAGGTAAGGTAGGTAGGTAGGTAGGTAGGTATGTCTGTGTGTATGCGTGTTTGTATGTATGTATGTATGTATGTATGTAGGTAGGTAGGTAGGTAGGTAGGTATGTCTGTGTGTGTGTATGTGTGTATGTATGTATGTAGGTAGGTAGGTAGGTATGTAGGTATGTATGTATGTATATATGTATATATGTATATACACCACCACAGGGGCATCATACCCCCCCCCATCCCATGGGGGGGGGAGGGGGGGGGTGGGAACACGGGACACGGGACCATATATAATATGTATGTATACATAGAAAAAGAAACAGCAAATCAGTCTTTGAGAGTTCACAATCCATGAATGTCCACTTTTGTCTTGGGCAGCTGCCCGGAAAAAGAGAGCATGAGACTTGGAGCCACGGCTTCATCAGTTAAGCTGAGAGAAGCCCTTCGGGGAGATTCTTGAAGCCATTATCTTGCGAGACTTTATCGGGTACTGAATCGGTAATGAACCTTGGCTTACAATAAGGGGAACAACTGGCCATTGTCTGAGAGGCATGATGTTCACAACTGCCATCATACCTGAAGTTGTGTAAAACGTTAGTAACTGGGGCCCACAACAACAAACAGAAGTGGATCTATCGAGGATATGCGCCCCTTCTACAAACCAAACCTGGCAAACAGAATTCACCCAGTTATTCTCAATACCATCTGGTTATTTAACAGTTCGCCATGGAAAGATCCAGCATTTTCAAGTTCGGTCAACCATCTATTTCTATGGGCCATGGCTTAACCATGGCTATGTTAGTCATAACCATAGGGTAGTCCCGCCTCCACCTTCGCAGTAACCCGCTGCATGCCTTTGTTGGCCACCTGGCTGCCAGGGGATCTCATTGCGTCGTCACCACGACGAAGAACGACGACTGGATGATGGAGTACCCTCTGCTAAACTAACATAACTATGGAAAATCACCATTTATAGTGATTTTTCCCATTGAACATGGTGATTTTCCATAGTTATGTTAGTTTACCAGAGGGTACCCCCCATGACTTAGGAAACCGACAGAGATTGGATTCGCCCAAAAAAAAAAAATGCTTTTTGCAACCGACAGAGATGACTTTTTGCACATCAAATTGTTCACCAAGGATGGATATCTGGTGCTTTTGGCCGATGGCTTGGGATCCTAGGTTAACATGGTGGTGTACACATTGGATGGTGTTAGACCAATAAGATATGCGTCTGGCTGTATCTGGTTGTATGTACAGTGCCCCATCCTTAAGCCACACCTACTCGGATCATCGAAAAAACCTCGTCATATCAAGCTACGATTGTGCTGTCGTCCCAGATAGTAAGTGGTTTATAACTAACGATCTATAGCTGGGGATATTCCATTGATTTGGCTAGGGTCTATGGTCATTATCTACTTACTAGCGGGGATGCAGCCTCAAGTTCCATCAGCAAAAGTGAAGAAACGCGTGAGATAAATCCACTTGGGGATCCAGTGGGGACCCAGTGCTTCAGACTCAGGGAACCCGGTCATTTGCAAACCTCGACATTTGATAGGTGTATTACCCTCGCCTTTCATGTGGATATGTAGGCATTTATGCATGTATGTAGATGTATACATAACCATACATGTGTAAGCATATGTAACTATATGCATACATATATACATATATGTATGTAAGCATACACAAATTACAATGTAAGCAGGCATGATATAAGCACATGTTTACGTTTCTTAGAATGGTGCATCTGGGGATACCGTCCACGCTAGCCACTGTGCTCCCTGACAGAGACCAGCTCTTCTTTGGCTGCGGCATCTTGTTGTAACTCCTGGTGGATCACTGGGAATGCAATCTCTGGATCAAGATATCATGATGATATGCTTATGATTTTTACGGATTGCATATCATATGGATATATGTATATATACATACATTATATATATACATATCAATGAAAGTATGACCTAATCATTCTAGGGATTAGTGTTGCACTGGTATAAATATAATCCTTATATTTACATATATTATTTATTAGAAACGAATGGCATTGTAATGATGTGTAACTTCCACAATCCATGGGAGTTGCGCAAGAGGACGACTGTTGTGATTGTAGTGGTTCTATTACAGACCAAAAATGACCAAAATACATATTAACCCTTACTCAATGAGCTGGTTCATGCCACAAAATATCGTAATCATGATATAAACCACCAAACAATATGTCCAAAAGATACAGATCAAGTGCATTCCACCTGGGTTTCCCCTGGCTCATTGGGGGGTTAGTCTCAAGCTCAGGGTACCCCAAAATCCAGTGGTTTATCATAAAATCACCCAATTTTTCATGCCATAAAATGATAAAAATTGCGGGTGAAGGCTACCCCCATCCTCAGACATACCAAAATGAGACAATGACAAGTGTCAAATGGTCAATGGTTTTTAGGAACAAGGTGCTTGGCTTGCAGAGGGGTCGGATGGCGTACCATTTACCCTTTGTGGCCTCTGGCAGTCTAAATGTAGCCGAGGAAAGTGGTAATGTTTGACCACAATAGTACTGTACTGTAGATGAATCATGGATAGTTGGAATAACCTGGGGGTATACCCTTTGGTAATTTGTTGCATAACTATGGCACTATGGTCATTTGAATAGGCAGAATCATCTCCAAAGATGAGTATTGTTCCATGGCCAAATTGCCAGATACCACTATTTGCCTAGTGTTGTTCCCCTTATTGCACCAAAACCTACTGGGAAAAAAGAACATTCATCTGGCTACCTCATATATAGTATCATATAGTAATTTACCAACTGGAATCGCATTAAAGGCTGTTAGAGGATGAGTCCTCTAATAGTGCTAACCCATCTTTTGCGAAGTGACGTCGCGATCTAAGTTACCGAGATGTAAGAACAGCGCGGCCCAACCTTCATTTTGTCATATCTCATGTTTTTTTTTCCGTGGTTTGGCCCCAATCTATTCCAATGATACCCTGGTGATTTAACATGAATTAACATAGCAATGGAAAAAGAACCGTTTCTAGATGATTTGCCGATTGTTTCCATGGCCATTTTCCATGGCAGCCTGTAAACAATTGCCAGAGTGTACATAAGGATTGGGGGCTTAACATTACTTCACCATAGGAAAAAGGGCTACTGTAAGCATCCATAATTCCAGAATGTGGGGAATCCAATAATAAATAAACCATCCCCAATTTTGCCAGAAATGGGTTGTGTATACCATTAAAGTTTCGAGGATTATTATTGGGTTTACCACGTGATTATGAACCCTCGTCATATATCTATATCTACATCTAAATCGATATCTATATCTATATCTATATCTATATATATATAGTCATCCAAACGTATAATATCAAATTTACACTCATATTCCCATTTTGTGTGATATTTAATTGAAATGTCCACATTCTATCTACTTCCCAGATGAGAATGTTACTTCAAAAACTGGACTATCATCAATCATAAGGATGATTACAGCAACCATTGACCGTTACATTGTTTAGTAGTTGCATTGGGTATATTAGTTACATTAGTCATTATTCGTATTAGTTATGTTATATGAAATTAGTTATAGTTGTACTCTAATGTTTTTTCATACTGTTATTAGTTATACACTATACCATAGTATTAGTTATACTTATATGATCAATGATTTTTCTATGGTTATAGTTATAGATCTATTCAATTACCATACAGCTAATAACTATCATGTATTCGTATTAGTTCTAGCGATATGAAATTATATCATTAATTATGGTCATAGTTTTATCAGTATTAATTATCGTTCTATGACATTATCATAGAACTATCATAGTAATCAAACTATAAACATATATTAGTTATATGCATTAACGTTATAGTTTTATATGGTTTTATATAAGAGTTATAGTTATGGCATTATATTACGTTATCATAAAACTATACCCTCTGGCAAACTAACATAACTATGGAAAATCACCATTATCAATGGGTAAATCCACTATTTCTATGGCAATTTTCAATAGCTATGTGAGAAATTACCAGAGGGTAACCATCACCATTAACCATTATTAACCATTATTAACCATCATCAATCAGCATTAAACACTATTAACCACCATTAACCATCACTCTCAACGTTCCATGACTTTTTTCCCACCGTGGCACCTTCTGCAATTGCTCACAGGCCGCTTTCCGGGTGGCCGACTCGGTGGAGAGCCAGGAACCTCGGCGCGGACGAGGTTCAAACCCCCATAGAAAGCCATGGAAAGATAGCCATAGTAATGCCATAGTTCTCCATGATAAAGATATATAACTCACCATATGTATATATATATATGTATATATATATTTATGTGTATATATATATAGATCCATACAGTATAAACAAAGTAGGAAATCATATGAGGATATCACTTGATATAATGAGACAATGATCTAACCATCAAATAGGGATATATATATATAATCACCATACATTGAACCAATATCGGCACATGATTCCAAGTTGTGACCATAGCATATATGAGGATATAACCCTGGGATTCCAACAGCCAACATGGGGGTTGGATGGGACATTCTGGGGAAAAGCTGTAGATATACTGGGGATGTAATGGGAGTATACTGGGAATATAATGAGGATACAATGGAATTACGACTATATAATTACATAACAAGTATACAATTAGCAACTGTTAAATATCAGCCGGTATCGATAAATCAATGGAAATCCAGCAAAGATTAGTCATACCTTGGTATGGGAGTTATGATAGGTATGATGCAATATGATGTCACGTATGACACACAGTAGAATTTTGATACGTGGCGTGTGTTGGAGACTAAGCGCGAAAAACAGCTGGGTATGAAATAACATACCATCGGCTAACATATCCAGTCAAGGTTTACTGAGGATATGGTGTCCCAAAAAAGGATAGGAAAGAAAAACACATCCAAGACAGCATGAAATGATAGGAAATGGTTCTTTCTATCCTTTGAAAGATCCAGAAACTCTACCTTAAAGTGGCCCGCTAGATTATTGACTTCAGATGGGGAATTTCCGCTTACATTGTTGTTTCAATTTTTCTCACTCTGTTTATATCTGGGCAAGGCTCGCGATCCAGCTTCCAGGTCAAAACTTCGGCACTCGTTATTTTCTCTGTTTTATGTTGGTATGAACCAATATGAAGTCTAAAAAGTTCTTTGACCCCATAAATTATCATATTATTACATCAACCACTATTTATAATGATCATAGATTTACTACGATTTATACTCACCATTCTCTATTCCGAGCTGAGTCTTATCCAAATACATACTGTATTGAGTATTCCAAATACATGGGTATATTAAGCCCTGGATTGATGACCATCCCCTTGAATAGGAACATGAACCATTGCCACAGGATATATATATATACATACATATATATATATATACACACATGGGTTTTAATGAAATATAATGGGAATATACATATATATATATACTATGGCATGTTTCTACTGTGGTTGCTCATATTCCCATAAAATCTCCCCATCTGACTGGTTTTCTACCCCCATTAAACCCCCATGGACCAGACTCAACTCTCCCACAGAGGCCTTGATCTCACTGTCCTCCAAACATGAGGATAAAAATCCAGCAATGATTAGGGGACATAGGGGATATCATGGGATGGAACCAATGCATATTCATGGGAAATATGATATATATATATATGTATATATATGTATGTATATATATATATATGTATATATATGTATATATATAATTATATCTACATATAATTGTGTTTATGTGTATATATATATACCACCAACATGTTCAGTGTCCGGAAATCAAACTGTGGCACAAAAAGAAGCAGATTTGGTTAGTTCCCCAGGTCCTGAACCCTTCGATTTTGGGTACCCGGGGCTACCCTATTACTGGACATCACTAGGAAGGCGATCCTCCAAGAATTCATGAAACCACGTGGGTGTGTCCGACAATGAGGTATGCAGGTATAATACAGGTATACATATATAAATATATGTGTATAATATTATATATATATACATACAATATATAATAAGTCACTCCCCAAAGAAAATGAAGTGTGCTTCCAGGATGGTAGTTCGATCATGTGTTTCGACCCAGAAAACACTCATCGGTTTTTCAAAGCAAAAAAGATCTCCTGCTTCAGCATCGTCTCTTGAGCCTGTCAGGGACCAAAGTTGCAATCCACTAATGCCTGCTATTCCAGGACAGCTCCAAGGTGCAGTGTTTCTCTGAGCACATTTTTTCACAGCTTGCTGGAAAAGCTGTTACCATCGGCGATGGTGATCAGTATTTGAACACACTGGCTTCACCCATTGCTGGGAAGCGGGTGACACAAGATCGTTGGGATGCCAAGCTCCATGCTTATCGTGGCTCCGATAAAGACGTGTGTTTTTCTTGGTGGTTCCCATACTGACTTCCATCCTCATCGTCCTCTTCTTCCTCTTCATTGTTGCCATGATCTTCTTCCTCATCGTCCTCTTCTTCCTCTTCATTGTTGCCATGATCTTCTTCCTCTTCGTCCTCTTCTTCCTCTTCATTGTTGCCATGATCTTCTTCCTCTTCGTCCTCTTCTTCCTCATCTCCATGTGACGAAAGATCATTCTTGCCATGAACATTGCGAGCTGGTTTGGTTTTTCCCATCATTTCAAGGAAGTGCGCGCCAAGCATGGAAAAAAATATCATGCCAACCATCATCAGCAATAGAGACGAACAATGGTTCTGCAGCCACTGCAGGCACCCTGCGCTTGAAGGTCGGAAACGGTCCGTGACGCGTCTTGAAAGTCATGGAAGACTACGTCCACCCCTTCCTCTCGTAGATGCCGAATCACACGCTTGTCCGGCTCCCCTGAATTTCCAGGACTGAAGTGCCAAGTGATCCCCTTGCATTCTGGATCGTTTCTGAGGATGTGAGCATCCTTTTCAATCTGTGTCTTGATCTGTTTGTTGTATGCCACTCTGCCGGTCTTCACTTCATGGTATCCACCTTTTGCATCTGCAAAATCTATATTTCGAGTGCCCAAAGGGCCACAGTCTTTTTTCACATGGTTGCGGACTGGGCCCTTGGATTGTAGCTCAGCCTTCACCTGGGCTTGTGCCCTTTCCGCACACTCTCGATTTATTTCGCACCTTGAAACAGATCCAACTTGAGGAAAAGCCAAAGAGGCTCCAATCCCAGCACCCAAAGCTGCCCAGAAAGGTTTCCAACCTTGGAACTTTGTGCTAAAATATCCAGCTTCAAGCTTCAACTACCAGTGGCACCTATGCCATAACTTGAATTCTTGACTTCGTGTGGGATATGTTGAGCGAATTCCATGTTGCCATGAAAAACACAAAATCTTTCATCTCTAGGGCTAAAAGCACCTCCAGGCGACTCATTTCAGTCTCTGCCTTCTTTTCTGGCCATCCCAAATTGAGAGGCTCTGCCCATGGCACCGCTGACTGCCACAGGCTATTCACAGCCGTCACCGCAGGCCGACGCCAAAGGCGTCCGGTGCGCTGAGCGAAGCGGGAGACGTTCATGGCGTTCAGCATCCCTTGAACCACAACACTCGCTGGGGCTGAAGGGTTTTTTTGATGGGCCACGAAATATCGTCAAATGGCAGTGTGTCAAAACCTTGTACCAGTACCCCTGGTGAACATCAAAATAGTTGGGATTTATGGATGTTCATCCCACTAAAAATGGTATTAATAGGTATTGATCCATAGCCAAATATCCACTGTCAACGGTGGATCCCCATGGCACCTGCTCAAGTCGCTGCAGAGTCATGTAGATCTGTTCCCGTAAACCTCGGCCAAGTGGCAGTGCCTCCTCCAAAACCACCAGGTGTGTTTTCTGTTGCAAAGAATCCATGTCTTTCCGGCAAGGAATATAATCCTAGCTCTATAAACATATTTTATATGTATGCATATAGATATATATATATATATATGTGTGTATTGTTTTATATTTATTGTGTTATATATACGTATATATATATATATATATATGTATATATATATATGATCATATATGCAATATACATATATAATATGTAGAGAAAGGGACAAAACAGGATAACAAATCAATATCTATCAAGAAAGAAGCTTCGCTTTGCGTTTTCCTGCTTCGTTTCCCGAGTAAAATACCACATGCGTTCCGCTATTCCACTTTGATACCAAATCGTGACGTCGACCATTTGACTTTATCTCATAGATGTACACATTTACATAGTAGATAACTTAGATAACATACACATGTATATAATATAGGTTCTCCTGACATTTAGAGAGCTTCTAAATCCATCTAACCTCACCATCCTGGACCCCTGAAGCCGCACCTTCCTCTGCTTGGCGCCTCAGAGTCTGCATGCTTTGTGCCTGGCAAAACCACCCAACATCTTTGATTGTTATTTCATCGATTTTTTATTCAAGCGAAATGCTTGGGATCATCCAAAATCATCCAAACCATATTATTTGATTATATGGCAGGGTGTCAAAACCTTGTACCCCTGGTGAACATCAAAATAGCTGGTAAATGGATTTCCATTCCCCTAAAAATGGTATTAATAGGTATTGACCCATAGCCATATTGGAAACCAATGTTGGGATGTGTCAAATTTGGGTGGCACCATCTGTGATACCCCCATGGTGAGGCGCTTCGAATCCTGTTTTGGGCCTCCTCTGCAAGGCGCTTCACGTCGCTTTGGAGGACCTTTCTGACGACACGAAGTGACACACAACCGGGAAAAGGGTGGAGAAAAATCTGGGAAAATCCTGGTTGATACATCATGATACGTCAATTTTAAGGGCTAATCCTGATCCTGAATGTCTTCAAGACGCGCACCAAATTTTGTTTGAAATAAGAACTGAGAGCACGGCCGCAAAGAAATGAACGGAGGAGAAATTGAAGTTTGAATTCAACTGGACTTGTAGTTTTCGTGTTAGGCTTCACATTCCTGGACATCGTGAAGCAAGGCTTTTTTGGTGTTCCTTTGTTACGCTCCAAAATCACTGCTCTCCTGGGTGTCCCACGAATCATATCGGCTGAAAGTGGTGTCTCTAGTGGCTTTGTGTTGTCCCAAATCTGTGGAAACCAAAACAGGACACAGCAACATGGTCGTTGATCATCTTTTTCAGGTATGACAAAGAATAGACAGTTTTCAAAACACCTAGCAATGGTTGATTCCCTTGGGTCCCAGAGCCATCTCAAAATTTTGACCCACGGCCACACCCTTTAAAGTTCCTGCAGGATAAGCCCTCACTTTTTCAGAAACCGACCGGTGGGAAGAAGGACATCGATGATCTGGAAGGTGCCATCATTTCTAGATCACTTTGCCAGGGCACTCATGTAGATCCCCAAAAGTCCACCGTTTATAGATCATCTATAGATTATCTTCACGATACAAGATCTTCCCATGAAAATAGCAATGTTATGCAATATTCAACATGGGAACATCCACCATTTACAGATCCTTTTCCTGTCCTATCCATCTTCCACCAGCACCTTGTGATCCTTCTGCCTCTCTCGCGTCTCTTCACCCAGAGCATCTGCAGCCTTCGCCAGCTCCAGGGCCAAAGTGCCGTGTTGCTCTACACCTGGGATGGCCGAAACAGAAAACCCAGAGACCTGGTGAAGCCCCAAAAGGATGGAAGCTGTTGAGGCTATGATTTCTAGAGGAAGTCCAAAATTTCTGGAAGGTTTCTGAAATAGATCCCCAAGTTGGAAGAGCCAACTTGGCCCAGAAGGTCTGAATTCGAGTCAGAATTGAGCATCAGATACTCCAAATCTGGTGTCACTTGGGCCAGTCATATCTCGGCTCGGCCCACGGGCGGTGTTTGATGGCATCTTCGGTGGCCTTCGGAGACGACTTAAATATGGCCATGCCCACTGCAACATGGTGATTTAACCTACGTCCAAAAAAAGAGGGGGTGGTTTTTCATGTGGTATACCAGATATTTCAATATACCAGATAGAAATGGAAGCAAGTCATGTATTCAGCCTCCCTTTTGACATGTTTATCATATATACAATACCTGGTTGGTGGTTTGAAATGTTTGAACCCCTCTGAAAAATATGGCAGTGTGTCAAAACCTTGTACCCCTTCTGTTCACATCAAAATAGCCATCAAAATAGCTGGGATTTATGGATGTTCATTCCCCAAAAAATATGGTATTTTTATAGGTATTGATCCATACCCATATTGGAAACCAATGTTGGGATGAACCAACCACCCCATATGAAAGTCAGTCAGTTGGGATGATTATGGATGATTAACCAACCACCAACCTACAGTAACTGATGAAAAACCTCGCCTCGCGCAGCTGCTGCCAGCGCAACTCCGATGCCTGCAGGAGCGCACTGAGGCGCTGCCTGGGAGCTGAAGGCAGGCGTTTTTCGTAGACGAAATGGCTAAGTTAGGTGAAGATAACTCCAATCACTTTGGTTTATGATGGTTTATGAGACTTGTAAGTATAGTTAAGTATGGTATTTATTTATGATACTCCAATAGCTATAGAGTTTATGGCAATTATAACTCTAGAGACTCTAGTCCATGGAGTTTTGTTCACCTAACTTTGCGTTCAAGTTTGGGGCCCCAGCTTGTAGATGTTTAATTCATTGGATACTATTGGATTATATACAATGGGAAATACGGGGAAAAGGAAATAGTTTATCATCAAAAAGCATTATTGCATTATAGGATTCTTATTTCACCTATTAAATCCTAAACCACTGTATTTGAGAATCAACCCATCAACTCTCTAGTATTTGGCTGGTTCGTGTTTTTTATTTCTATGGTGAGGTCATGGGGGAATCCCACAAATTTTATCAGGCCACAGGGAGATGATCCCGATGATCATCGCGATCATTCGATTCGTGGACGTTGATGAATATGAATGGATCAATTGATCACTAAATGAAATAACTCTTATAACTGGCATGAAATATATCAGAAAATGATACCGTTCTGACCACTTCTTTTTTGGAACTTGATTTTGCTGTGCTATCTTTTTGTTGGTTTACTGTAGCTAACAATCATTCATGGATTTTGAAAATGGGGGCATTGGGTTTCACCGGGGGAAGTCATTGTCCGGTTTCAGCAGGGGAATGGAATCAGCTGTCCTTGACAAAGCTCTGAAACAGGCCATGGATGAAAAATGATTGACCACCTGAAATGGATGGTTATTAATATTCCAAATGTCCAATATAAAATCAGTGGTTTGGACATGTTCAGTACAAACCATTCGATTTTCAGGCGGGCCCACTGCTGACTGACCCTGGCAGTTCAAGGATCCATCAGAGCCACAATCATGGCTTTGGGATTTGGGATGGAAAAAACACCATCAAAACAAGAAAACCTATTGATGAATGATAGCTTCTAGACTATAATAGATAGTAGTGACATCCACGCATGTCGACTTCAACTTCATATCAAAAGATTCGATATATATTTAACAAGACCCAGAAAAAACCACAAACATTCTGGACTTCTGCTTCCAAACCATCTTTTGACACACCAAATTCAAGGCGAAAGCCGTCTTCGCACGACGTCGCCGGCCTTTCGTCTGCTTGTTCTTGTCGCAGCGTATCCTGGTCCCGAGGGTTCGCGCGGGGGCCCAGAGTTGGGCAAATGGCCATCTGGGAACCAGAAGGAAGGGGGGTGCAATTCCCGTTACAGGAAATATAAACATATATAAACATAGGTATTCCACATAGTTTATAGGTGTTATATCCCAACTATTCCCAACAAAATTTGGGGGAATTTCCAATGGCTATGTCCAAAAAGGAAAGCCACACCAGCCATTGGGGTTTCACCAATCCTGAGCTGATGCTGTTGGGATTTCATCACAGCTGCTGCGGAACACCCAGGTGTGGTGCGTACCCAAAGTGCCAACGATGCTGTTGGTCAAATCCATGGTATTTGTTGTTTCTGTCCATTTCTGAATTGGAACTAGAACATCAGGAATATCTCCTATTCAATCTCTTAAAAAACAATAAACTCCTAAGATGTTGCTGCTTAAATCAACCTTTCCCAGCCGGCCTCCAACTTACCCAGGGCATCCTCCCTGCATTGCCGTTCCGCGCTCATGGCCTTGGGAAGCGCCTCGCGGCTCTCAGGGCTCGCACACAACACATCTACATACGAGGTATATACAAGATGTTCATGTGTGTGTGTGCCTTTACGTGACATGGGATTGAAAAAATGTTATGGTTATGTATATATATATGTATGTATATTTCTCTATATATACATATATATATATATATACAACGGTTTGGGCGAAAATCCAATCTTTGGTTCTTTAAAATTTGGATGTCTCCGTGGAGTCACAGGCCTCCAAGTTTGTCGCCTGCTTCCGTCCCAGCTCTTCATCTGAGGCTTGTCGCAGTTGAGCCTTCTCAGCTGGCAGAAAGGTCACAGTCGGCTGAGTTCTTGCTATGTGTATCAGCAAAAAAATGCACTTAAACGTTTAAACCTATATGTTTGTTAATATGACTATCTACATGTGTTGCTTATTTACCATTTATATTATATATATATATATATATGTGAATTTTATATATTATATATATATGTGTGTGTAGATGCGAGGTATAATTACACATCAATGCAAACAAAAGTGTATATTATGTATAGTGATGTATATACTTATACAAATAGTTATAGAATATGATTCAACTAAACTATTTTTCAGGGAATGTGCATTTCAGCCGTTCCTTGTCCTCGTCCAACACCATCATTTTGAACATTTTTTTTGCTGAACATGTTGCTGCCCATATTATTTGCATATATATATATATTGTGGTACTCGCACTCAAACCATCAAGAAATGAGTTCGAACCATCCCCATCTGACCGTCCTTATATTTCAAACCAAATTCAAAATACCCAGCCGCCATTGCAGAGACTCAAAAACATCAGTTCATTCTGAGACGTTCCCCGCATTGGCTCTGGGTGTTGTCGTTGTGAACAAGAATCAAACTGCTGCAAATTAATTACAATATGGCTATGGCTCAAACCCATGTACCCTTTGTAGTTCACATATAAATAGATATAAATAGTAGTCATGGATCTTCATCCCCTTGAAAATGAGATTTATATAGCATTTTAGAGCTAGATATCCCACCATATCCACACTTAATTGATGGTTGAATCCTCCAGTGGCTGCCTCATCTTCCACCAGCTGCTGCAACTCCATCAACTTCTGCTGCAACGTGCGACCCGACGCATCAAAGGCCTCCACACGTCGCGACAGAGACACCGGTTTCGACGTCGGACCGAGAAACCTGGGGGAAAGCTATGGAGACCAATGGGGACCAATGGGGATTTAACCATCAAAAAACCTGGGGTGAAGTTCGAAATCTCGAAATTTCTCATGAAAAAACCTGGCCGATGTGCGGAAATTTCCCATTGGCTTCCCCTTTGTTGTTTCCCAGGAAAGTCCCTCAAATCCCTCCGGGAAGTTCCCCAAGTTCACCGCGGGAGGTTTTGATCAAAATCTGTGGATGGTCTGAAACAAAAATGAAAGGGCTATCTTCTTAAGAAATCTTCCATCATTTTTTGTTTCAATCAGAAATGGATATTCCATCATGGTAATCCAATGTGTCCCTGCTGGGAAATCGCAACCACTCCACACAACCAGCAGCGGTCGCCTGCTGCAACTGCTCAATGCGCAGGGACAGCTCGTTGAGACTCAACTGCACACTACTTGCCTGCCCAAAGGCCCCAAGGGCAAGCGGCTTGTCACGATGTCCAGGACAACTTTCAACATGCTTTGAAAGCTCCAACATAGGTAACATAGGTGACATAGGTAACATGGCCAAAATAATAGTGTGGCTTCATCGAGATGTAGAATCGAAACCAAGAAGCACGAGACTCACTGTGTCACCACCTTTGGTCCAACTGCTATCCATCATCACTTCTCATATCTCACTGGATTGAAGGGAAAATCTACAGGAAACCATGTTCTTTCCCCATAAAATATATCGGTGTGTCCATCTAGATTGTCCCTCAAACCACTCCAATGAAAACATAAGTATTGTTGGTTTCCGCATCAGAAATTATAATCCCATAAAAATCACCATATAGTCACCGTTAGAAATCATGATCATCATAAACTTCACCATTAACATACACATACAAATTGTCATATGATCGGAATTAGAAATTAGTTGATCACCATATTAGATCACCTAATAATCACCATGTAATCACCTAATAATCATCATATTACCACATCATCACCACATCATCACCATGTCATCACCATGTCATCACCATGTCATCACCATGTCATCACCATGTCATCACCATAAAAGGCCTAAAAAACTCCACCATGCCTCCGCTTGGCGTTCGGCCTTCTGTTGGCTGAGCGACTCCTGGAGGCTCCGCAGCTCCTGGGCCCACTGTGCCACACGGAAATTCATCTCACCGGGACCAACACTACATGACATAGATATATGATGTGTACATATATATTTGTATATCATGATTATCATGCTGAATATGTAATAAAACATGATTTTAAATTTGTTATATCTATACATATATATATATACATATAGAGAGAGAGAGAGAACATATAAATGTCAATATTGACAGATATACATATTATACATACACCACATCACCACATCTCAGAGATCCGATCGGCTCCTCACAGCGTCCCAGGGCTTCCTGCGCTCGTTGCCTCGCAGGGAGTTTCGGGCGAGCCAACCCATGAGATGGGATGAAAATGATGGGAAAATGATGGGAAAATGATGTCAATGGATTGGTTTCAGGGAAAATCTTAACCGGAAACCATGGTTTTTACCATGAAATATCGGAGTTTCCTGTTAATTTTGTCCCATCCAATTTTGTGAATAGTACATCTTGGGCATCATCACAGCCTTTGGATGGATTAAAATGATTCTGACTTCTGTGAAACCACTCAGAAAAACGAATCATCACTGGTTCTATGCCCATGTTTTATCCAAATGATATCATCATGTTCCCTAACTCTTGCTGGTTCAATCCCCATCTTTGTTGATGATCCCCATAAAGATGATGCTTTTGAATCCCATTAAACCACCATCAAATCCCCATGAAATCACCATGAAATATCCATTGAATTACCATGAAATATCCATGAAATATCCATGAAATATCCATGAAATCTCTCTACGCCACTGTAGGAAGTGCCTCACATCTTCTACCTCTCCGTGCACTTGGGACAATCGTCCACCCAGTACTTGGTACTGCTCCTCTCGTAGAGACCTCGGGCAAACTCGGTAAACCTTGGGAATGGTGAACTTTTTAGAAACTTACAACTGGTGAGATGGGGTAATAAAATCAACTGAATAAGTAGAGTGAATTGTAAGTTTCCCAACTTTCCATGAATAAGTTAGGATAATCCTAAACTTTCCATGGGTAATAAAATCAACTTCAGGAATTCATGGATAAGTTAGGATAAGTTTTTTGTGAAATGGGTAATAGCTCAATTTACAACTAGGGGGCACCATCAACATCTGGTGGGATCAACTAGTTGGTTTCGTTCACCACCGTACCACTTTGTCTCAAACTGAAAATCGCACATGATACAAAGAAATGTTCAGATGCTTTCCAAAGCTTCTGTAAATACATATATATATATCATTATATACATCTTAATATATATATATGTATACATAAATAAATATAAATAATGTATATTACACTATCCATATGCAAATATAACCAGTAAAGTCGTTTCAGTTTCAAGTGGTAGCTGGTAGCTAGTGATTCCAAGCTCAAGCGGCCGTTCTTCACTGAGGAAGGTGTCATTCTTCTGCAGTAAAGCCTGGCTTCGTTTGGGAGTTAGCTCCACAAACTCAACCAACGGAGACTCCAACGGAGAGAAAAGTCGATGTCGTGAAAAAGATACCCTCTGGTAATTTAACATAGCTATGGAAAGATCCACCCATTTTTAATGGGAAAATCCACTACAAATGGTCATTTTCAATAGCAAACTGTTAAATTACCAGAGGGTACAATGAAACATAGTGAAACCAATTCTCTAAACTGAACATTTGGAGCGAACAACTGGACACTTCCAGGCGGCCCATGCCTCCAGCTGCTGTATGGCCTGCTGGCGACCTGCAGCATGCCCTCTACGGGCCAAAAATCGCTGGCTTCAATGGGCCATAGGTAAACTATATCCAAAAATCATGAAAAAATCCTCAGCCCAGTGAGCCCATCACAGGACTCAAGATACTCATTGGGGTCATCTGTCTGTTTCCCTCAAGGTGGTGAACGTGAACTGGCGAATGACCTTCTGGGACTCACACATGGCCTGTTTTTTTTCAGATCAGCAATAGTTCGATGATTTTCCCAGTGAACTAAACCTCCATTTATAATTAGTGGATTTCCAAGCTTGCCAGGGTGGATTACCGGGTGGCTCTGACGGATCTATTTTCGGATTTTCCAGGATACCCCTATTGGAACTATGGCTGGCTGTCCAAAAATCTTCTCCATGAAATTGGCCCCATTGTGGGGTATACCACATCTTCAGACAAACACAAATATCATATACTATGGGGGTACATGGTACGGGAGTCCCTTTGGCATCACTTTTCAAGCCCCCAGTTTTGGGCCCCCACCGGCCATGTTTTGTCACACTATCTTCCAGTTGTGCAGTTTGAGAAAATTG
>Ga0126342_10009934_pt1 | contig 17034 bp, 10 predicted proteins | sample Cyp1metagenome_FD_92528 | JGI IMG/M metagenome (GOLD analysis project Ga0126342, IMG submission 92528) | Coral microbial communities from Lord Howe Island, Old Settlement Bay, Australia - Cyphastrea 1 metagenome | ecosystem: Host-associated > Invertebrates > Cnidaria > Coral ... | reverse complement strand
TTGAGTTGAAGTAACGAAATCTTTGACGAAATTTCAACGAAATTCTCACGATCATTTTTTGTGGCAAAAGGTGTGGCAAAATGGATTGCCACAAGGATTGCCACGAAATCTTCAACGAAAGCATTAACGAACTCTCAACGACCGACTGACGCTATACCATTCTTATTGCAAATCATGAGCAGCACCAACACAATATATATATATATAGAGATCTGATATAGATCTGATATGCTGTATTTTAATATGGAGGTTTCCTACAATGGTGGTACCCCCAAATCATCCAAAATTAGAGCCTTTCAGTATTGAACCCTATGGTGACTTTGGGGATGTCTCACCAAAAGACCCCCCCCATACAACCAACCATCATGGGATATACTGGGATAGAGGGATATCATGGAATATACAATGTGGTGCCCCCGGTCGATAGCTAAGTTCGGGTTCACATAACTCTTATTTCACGTTTGGACTTATGGCAGATATATCTATAGTTAATGGGATTATAAACCAACAAACATCACTGGGGGCACCACCTTATATATATATATGTATATATTTGGTTGGTGGTTTGGAACATGGCTCTTATTTTTCCATATATTGGAAATAATAATCCCAACTGACGAACTCATATTTTTCAGAGGGGTAGGTATACCACTAACCAGACATGATAAACATGATGATTTTTTTCTGTTTCAACTTGGTGATTTGTCGGTTCGTAACATGTTCAACTTTTCCAGAGGGTATCCTGGGAATAGAGTAGAATAAAAGTCTATGTGTAATTTATATATATATATATATACATATCACATATCTGGGTAAATTATAACGACCTCACTGCGACTTCACTGGAATCATGGCTAGTAAGGGAAATCATCCCCAAATGGCCTTAATTCAGGTTAGTGAAATATTATAATTTACCCCCATATATATATACATATATATATATGAGGGATCATCAAACAATGGCTTAAAGTCTGATTTTGGATTAAGAGTTTCCCACATGAACCCGCAACAATCATCAATAGACATCGAGATATAACAGCAGAATGATGGAATATTTGGGTCAACCGGTCATGAATCCATCAATAGGAAATTTACCCTCTGGTTATTTAACGTAGCCATGGAAAATCACCATTTTTAATAGGTATAAAAAAAAACATCTATGAATGGGCCATTTTCCATGGCTATGTTAAATAACCAGAGGGTATATACAATAGGCCCCCAAAAAAGATCGAAAAGTCATTTCCCACTAGTTTAGCATTTTTTGGGGGCCTCCCAGTTATGTCGGTTACCCCCCAATTGGTCGTAAAAAAGGGTACCACCCAATCGTGAATTTTTTCTTGGTCGCAATTCCGGGATAATCGAACAGTTGGGAAATCTGGAAGTTATGGGGGAAGAACATCATGGAACTACCATCCTTGAAGCGCTTTTTCTATCTTTTTGGGGATTGCTATATGTTTTTTGAATAAAAGTTTCCATGTGAAGCGAAAGGAAACACGGCAAGAAGTATATGGATCTGACTGATCAAGAAAGTCTCGGCAGTCGGCAGTGAGACTTTAAACAGAACAGGTTGCTTGTTGACTTTTTGTTTTGGTTAACTAGCAATTGATATGGGGGCATTGACCACCAAGAATAAAACACAGGGATTTGTTTTTTAATGGATATATTATTCCAAAACCAACTGGTGAAGGGTATGTTGATTCATGGGTTGATTTGTGGGTTCGCAAAGGTATTCCAGTGGCTTGTTCACCATAGCCGTATTTCAGTGGTCAGCTTAGGTGCAGCCATGACTTCAAAGTGATGCCCTCCAAACTAAAAGGCTGGATAGTGATATAGTCTTATAGTCATCCAAATACACATACAGTACTATATATATATACATATATATATATATACATACAACACAAACATTGTTAAACCAAACTATCAACCAACCATCAACTCCCTATGTTTTTTGGTTGTAAAATCCTCACTTCTTTACCCCAGATTGCCATCAAAACTTCTCCAGGAGCGCATCAACTGCCAATGGGGTGACTGGCACGATTGGGAGGCAGTTTTCGCAGCCCCTTTGGAGGTGGTACCCTCTGGTAAACATACGAAAAAACGATGGAAAGATCCACCATGCTATTAATGGCTAATTCCACTATTTCTATAGCTATTTTCAATAGCTATGTTTGTATGTTTACCAGAGGGTAGGTGAATTCTATGGTTATGTTAGATGTATCTAAGGTGATAGAGGTTTACAAACCAGCTAAAAAAGCTGGGGAACATTGCATGATATACCAATACTTGGAGGTTATAAACCAACATGACATGTTAAATAAGTGGGTTATATAATCCCTTGTACCGGGATCTAGTGGAAACATGTTCGCTTACCTTTGTCTTCCCATGTGGCGATGATAAAAACATATCAGAAAGAAAGATGGAAAACCCATGGCAACCCCCCTGAAAATGCTTGATAGATTGTAAACTTAATGCTAACCCATGCCATACACTCTTTTTGTTTTGATACATTTGATGTGGGGTGATTAGTGGATTTACCATTTTACACACACACACAAACTGACATGCAAGTGAACACATCGCGCAGAGGCTCTGTGATGGTACCAACACGTTGTACAATAGACATCAATAGACATTCTACGAGATGAGGACCGTCTGTTACAATTTGGTTTATACCCTCTGGTAAACATACAAAAAGCTATTGAAAATTGCCATAGAAATAGTGGATTTACCCATTAAAAATGGTGGATCTTTCCATATTTATGTGGCTGTTTACCAGAGGGTAAACCCCACTAACTATAGTTATTATTTCCCCCAACCCTCGAATTCGCCTTAAGTTATTTGCGTCAACATCTTGCTATCGTAAACGGGGGCGTTACCTTGTGCCCTAACGTGTGTATGTAAACTCTTATCAACTAGTGCGCAACCTGGCATGCCCGAGCTGCTTGAGAAACTGGCAAGGAAACAGGAGCCAGAAGTGGCCGGGCGCAAGTCAGGAAGTGGTCGGGATGATAACCGGCGCGAGAGCCGCGAGAGCTTCACGCACGGGCAGGATGATGTGGGCAAAAATGGCGTGGGAGTTTTAGTTTTGCTGGATCAGGGGTTCGTTTGTATGCAATCATCAGGGGATATAGACACACTTAGTACGTGGTGGCTCATCCCACTTAGTAAGTGGGTAAAAACCCCAGTTATAAATGGGATAAGTAGGGTTAATCCACTTATAATTGGGGTTATAACCCACTTACTAAGTGGGATGAGCCACCAAGTAGTAGGCAAATCAATGACGGTCGTCGGCAGGTTTCCTCATTTTCTTTGGCCGGCTATCCTGCTCAAGACTTGTAGCCTGAAAGGGGAAATGGTGCGGCAAGCGACCGAAGCCCCTCCGACCAACAACTATCAGTGGTGGTTAAGATTTCAGCAATCAGCCCAAGAAAAGTCCCTTAGTATGGGAATTACTGTGAGTAAAACAATGCCATAATCCATTCCCCAAATCACAATTTTTATAGGCGCTATGTTTACCATTCCCCAATGGGTGGTTGGTTTACTATTATGTTACCCACATTACTGCGCATCTCTTCATAAGAAGTGCCCAACATGCATAGTTTTCATAGCTACCCTCCGGTAAACTAACACGCGAACATGAAGCCATGGCCGACAGTTCATTGATTTACCCAGCTAAAACCATGGTGGATCTGTGGATCTTTCCATCGTTTTTTGTATGTTTACCAATGTTTACCAAAGGGTATACGTCGGACCAACTGGATCACCAAGTGGGCGAATGTGGATGATCAACGCTGGATCTTTAGGCGTTTGGGCCCCCCAGCCACGTGATGTGAACGTTGGTGAAATTAATCCCCAGTAGCTATACGTAGTTATAAGATGTTATAAGTGTGTGTCATAATCGCAACTGGATCCTTACTGGGATTCGAACTAGAATGTGCCCCCCCCCCCAGTTATAAGTTGCTTCATAAAGCCAATTAACTACAGCTATAAGATGCTATAAGTACCATAAACCATAGCTATTGGAGTTATTAACAAACTTAGCTATCTAGAGAGCCCCACTTTGTTCCCATATGGTCAAAACTTTGGTCAAAATGTCCCAAATTCCTGTACTTGGAGATGGTCATCACCCCATACCATAGGGCTGAAGACGTATAACTCATGCAGCTTGAGGGCACCTCCGGTGGTCTAACCTGGCCCAAGTTTTTGGCGTCAATTGATAGCTGATGTTCCCATTAAAGATGGTAATCCCCCTGCCCGCCTTAGATTAGCGGTACACATATGGCCCCATGTGCTGTGTGATTATATTGATTATGTACTGTATGAATGCCGTTTGTTTCTCCATATCAGTTTGTTTCTTCTTTCATGAGCGGGAATTCAAAACATATATATATATATGATGTTTTCTAAGGCATAATAAGAATTATGGCCATTGGCTATAGTAAGCCAACAATGATAGCCATTAATAGCCATTACCTAAGTAATCTCTCAGGTACAATGTGGGGCCCCCCAGTTATAAGTTGGTCTTTAAGCCCCAGTAGCTCTAGGTTGTAAGTACCATAAACCATAGTGAAATTGGAGCTATTAACCAACTTAGCTATCAACAATCAGCTATTAAATGCCACTTCGTCTTGGTTTTCTATCTCCATTTTCCTATGGTTTCTAACCCCTTCATAGGGGGCTCCACTTTGTATAATGTTAACATTGGCTAAGATTGGCCATCTCTCTTCGGGCACCCCGTTCGCCTGTGCGAGCCTGAGCCCGGAGGCCTGTACGAAGAGTTGCAATACTGGGATCACACGTCGTAGTCGAGATGTTGCTTGGCACGATGACTTGAGCCATAAAGAAGTTATAACCATGGGATTTCATAGGATATTTTGTATGGTAGTATAATGGAAATTAACTTAATCATTGGCTGTAGTTTTTTTTATGGAGATTTTAACTATCAACGATAGTAAATATAACTGGTACATGATGGCTGATGGGTTCAAGGGAATTATACTGACTAAGTTATACTGTGATTGATAGGTTAAGAACTAGAAAATTGTTGGGGATTATGATAACCCATAGTAGGGAAATCGACAAAACAAACAAATATATATATAATGATATGGCGTACGGTAATGCTTCATGGCTCAATTGATAGTAATTAATGAATGTATATGATGATGACTGTCTGACCAATGGTTTATAATTGTGTATAGCGCTTACAACGAATTAATAATCCCATTTAATATCAAGCACCCCTGTGTGGTCATAAATATGTGTAAATCCAAACAAAAATCATTTTGGTTTGGAGGATGTTCAATATGAGTGGAGGATGGGATTAATCATTGACGTACAAAATGACAATGTTCTGATTCACGGTTTAGAATTATTTATATAATCTGGTTGGTGGTTTGGTCCATGTTTTATTTTTCCATATATTGGGAATTTCATCATCCCAACTGACGAACTCATATTTTTCGGAGGAGTTGAAACCACCAACCAGATACCCTCTGGTAAACTAACAGTTTGCTATGGAAAATAACCATCTTTAATAGGTAAATCAACGAACAAAATGGGCCATTTTCAATAGCTATGTTAGTTATTACCAGAGGTTATAAAGCTCCATTGCCATTCATAAACCACCAGCCAGAAGATAATATGGGAATATCCAACATTTTTTAAACAATCTAAAACTAGGATGGATTCACAGGGATCAAACATATCAAACCACCAACCAGATCATGGTTTATAGCTTGTTTCATGTTCCTGATAGTCTCCATTTGATCTGGGTCAAAATCGCTGTCGTGTGAAACGCGAATTGTGATTGCCACTTCAAAATCTTGAGAACGTCGTACCCAAAAAGCAGAATCACAACATACAAACGTACGCTCTGGCAATAGGCAATCAAACATAGCAATGGACAATTCCCCATTTATAGATCATTTTTCCAGCTATAAAATTCTATTTAGTGGGGATATTCCAGCTATGTTTGATGACACCAAAGGATCCAGGGGGTATCTCAAGCAGTCAGTTCTTTGGACTTCAGCAGGGTGTGTGAAATTCCGTTCAGTTTCTTGGCCCCCCAAGTAGAAACCTTGAGCCAGCATGTTTCGTTGATTATTTTTGTTTTGCTGACTTGTGTTTCCCTACAGTTAAAGCTGTGAAAACATTTATGCATGGTTGTAAATGGGGTTATCATTCAATAAATTGTTATTGACTTTTAACTAGCAAAGGGCCATGACTGTGTGGTTCGTCCATGTTTTTGGCTATTTACCCTCCTGCAATAATATCGCAGCGAACAGTTTTCGATGAGCACGTCCTTTTTTTTGAGAGGGAACATGATCAGATGTAATTGGGCGTGCTCTAAAAACATCTAAAAACTCAGAGGCGTTATTACTTTTATGACTATGCAACAATATAACGTGATGGCTATTACCCAGTTTATGGTAGTGACTCGTTGTTTTGAGCTTCAACCTAAGTGAATTGTAGGACCTAAGTGAATTGTAGTAACCCAATCCAACTTATGGTAATTGAATTATCATCATTGAGGATAGATAGCTATTATTGATACCCTGTGGTAATTAAACAAGGCCATGGAACATCCACCATTTAGTTGGATGATTTTCCCAGTCGTACACCTCCATTTTTTTGCGGGATTTCCCAGCTAGCCACGTTTGATTGCCGGAGGGTACATTCCATTATATCCTATCAACATTTCATGAAATATCCCCATTAAACCACCATCTTTCTTAGTTACCCTCTGGTAATTTAACATAGCTATTGAAAATGGCCATTTATAGTTGATTTACCCATTAAAATCCACTAAACATGCTGATTTTCAACAGCTATGTTAGTTTGGCAGAGGGTAAGTCACCATGTTTGTTTGACACCGGAGAGTTTTTCGCATGGAGATGTCACAACACCGACTGACCGGTGACTTTCAGGTGCTTCGCGCGGCCAATGCTTTGGGATCCGAGTGTCAGGGTGAGAATCGGCAGACGCAAAACTGCAATGCACCTTGGTGGATGTCAGGGTGAGTTAATGATGGATGTACAATGTGATGCCTGCAAGATAGCTAAGTTGGTTTATAACTAATTTATAACTCTAATAACTAGGACTTATGGTAGATATATCTATAGTTATTCCCAAGATATTACCCTCTGGTTATTTAACATAGCCATGGGAAATGGCCCATAGAAATAGATGGTTTACCGAACTTGAAAATGTGTGGATCTTTCCATGGCTATGTTAAATAACCAGATGGTAATGATGGATATAGATATCCAATTGGGTAACTGGTTGGTGGTTTGGAACATGAATTTTATTTTCCATTTCATATATGGGATGTCATCCGAAACCCATTGACAAAGTCCATCATTTTTCAAGATGGTTATTGCACCACAAACCAGGTAAATTATAGTGACTACAGTGGCCTCACTCTGACCTCACGTCGTGACCGAACCCTGGAATCATGGTTAGGATTTGGGGAATTATCCCAATATGTTGTCTTCTTTCAGGTTATCGAGTTAGTTCAATTTGCCCAGAATTGTAAACATTGCACCAACGCTAAAAAAATTATATATATATATTTATATATAATCAATTTTATACGTATAGATCATCTATGTCCAAGCATGATTTAGTTTAACTAGATGCGTTTAACTATCGTTATTTTGTTGAGTTTTTTCTTGTAGGCTCTATGCTTCACAAACTCTAACAGTGAGTAAAATTACATTGATCATCCACATGGAAGGAGAGGGTTTATGTTTGATGGTGCATTTTAACCATACTGAAAAAAGTGGGGCAAACTTCTATTTTCTATTTGCCACATCAGTTAATATTTTTTAGAAGCTATAGTATGTACATGTTATGTTTGTTTCCTGCTTTGTTTTCCCTTCAACCAGAGCAGTCAAGGGATGGTTGCAAAAGGGGAAGCACTATGTCTTGAGTTACATCATTGCAGAAATTTGGGGGTTAACCTCCCATAACCCATAAACTATATAACACTCCGAAAATCCGGAAAAACACCATGTTTGAAATCATGTTCAAAAGGAACACAAGCAATTCCATGTCATAGATGTCCCAAATTCCCATTGGTTGGTTGATGAATTCAGGGTTCCCCCCCAATCAACAACCAATAAGTGTTGCAGATGATACTAAATCCATCTATACTGGTTGTTAAATATACATCCCATATGGGTATGATGGTGTTATCCATCTATACTTGATTATTATACTATCCCATTTCAGTTGTATATATATACACTGGTTCGTGGTTTGGAACATGGCTTTTATTTCTCCATTAATTTGGGAATTTCATCATCCCAACTGACAATAATAATTTTTCAGAAGGGTAGGGCTCAACCACCAACCAGTATAAATATAGTATACCAAATAGCAGGCCATCGCCAATCCTTACAAGGTGGTGCCCCCTCCAGTGCTGTGAACGTTGGTTTATAGTCCCATGAAAACTAGTTCGATATATCTACCATAAGTCGTAGATAGTCCTAGTGAAATTAGAGTTATGTGAACCCCAACTTAGCGATTTCGTTTGGGGGCACCACATTGTAAGGGACGGATTCGTTCCATGTCGCGGGAGGATTCGCCTTGCCCTTGCGCTGTGGGTTCCTGGTCGGATTGGAGTAGCTGTGCTGGCGACTGTGAGGGTGCGGATTCCGGGGCGGTCATCGGAATGGTCACGGCCGTAAACGAATTCGCCAAGTTGGTTTAACAAGGATTAACAAGGTGAATTCTTTGGTTGATTAGGTGGATATATATAATATATATATATTGAAATATAAATTTATATACATATACACATATATCTATATATACATATTTCTGTTTTTTTTGAGTTATCGCATATGAGATGAGGCCTCCAAACGTGATGTTTACGTTGGTTTGTACCAGTTTATACTTAAACCGCATGAATCCTACTGTGGATGGAAGAAATCCTGCACCGGTTGATAGGTGGATTATCCCATTATAGGGTTTCAGTCATCCTTTTGGTGGTGCAGAATTTCTTCCACAGTAGGGTAGTTATATGAAAAACCTCCCAATCGAACTTACCCTAGTGCTCCAAATACCCTCTGAGAAGGTGTAAACAGACCCCAAAAAACAACTCCAAATACAGTCTCAGAAGGTTTCTGGAGCTGTAGGGATAGAATTAACCAAGTTATGGTTAAGTTAGCTATCGCTTGGGAGCCCTTGGGTGAACTCGTGCCAGTTACACAGCGCGATCCCGGGTACGATCCTCCACTTGAAGAAGGGATGAGTCTCTGTGAAAAACGGAGATTTCCCCAAAAAGCAAACAACACATACAAAGTAGGTATGGTACGCAAGTAACGAGTTACTGGGGCGAATCTAAACCAACGTTCACATCACTGCGGGCATCAAATTTTGGGGAACCTATTTTCAGACAAAGCTGGGTGATGATTTTACCGGGCGCTAGAAAGCCTCCATTTCAAACAACCGGAGTTTAGCAGCAGATGTGGTGCAGTTACATTGACAAAACGTGGTATGGTCATCCATTACCCATATGCCATATGCATGGTGCTGGAATATGAATCCCAACAAAACTGCCCTTGTCCAAGTTTTCACCCAGTTTTGTAGGTAAATATATATATATATATATATATACCAGCACCAACCGGGTTGCTAATCTGGGTTATGCTTAGTCATGTTTGTCAGTATAGATCCCTCCAAGGTGCGCGGTGAAAAGTGTTTGTCAGTTTGTTCGTTTATGATTCCCATTGACCAACCAGAAACATCTACAGTTATGGCCATGGCTATGAGTTATAACTGGTTATTTCAATGGGATTATACATTTTATAAATGGGGTTTTCTTAGTACTTATAACTGGTAAAGGGCCTTAACTGTACCATGAACCAATAATGTCCTTTTGGTAAAAATAGAGGGGCCGGGAGCTGGTTAATCCCATCTATCATCATTTAGCTGTTGTTAAAGGGGTTTCTTCAAACCCCTCTATTAATCAACCAACCAATGGGAAAAGGACATCCATGCCATGAACCGTAGTTAACCTAGGCATGTTCATCTTTGCTGTCGTTTTGTAAGGTACCACCTTTGTATTGTTGGATTGATTGATGACCCCTGGCATGATTTTCCATTGCCGAGTCAAAACACTACAAAACATGCAAACCACGCGGGTGCTTGACACGAGACAACCAGAGTCAAATCGACAAGAGATACATATTTTTATCTTGAAATATAGGGGTTCCTCAAAATGCTCCTCCAATCTCCAATTACTCCAATTCTGGGATTGGTGTTGTCTTTTGGAGCGGAAACCATTGTCATCTCAGGGTCTTAAGCCTTTTACAGTTACGGCCGTTTACCAGCTATAGTAGTGGTTCTAAATGGCTATAAATACGTATGGTTATAATTCCATAAATGGGGTTACAACTGACTTATAACTGGATTTTTCAGGCCATAACTGTAGTTTCCACCAATTTCAGTCATTGAATGGCACGTGCAAACCAAAGGGACCAAATGGATCCACTGTTACAATCGGTCTAAGTCGGCCATGTCGGCCATGGCTAGCGATGGCTGGCCGTTGATCAGTCATCAAACATCCGTATTCATGGGATTTAATGGGCATCATTATCAAATTGGTGTTTTAGAGGGGTTGAAACCACCAACCAGTTATGGCATTGACTCCAATAAGTTTGGAATCGTTGGGATATAACTTGATATAACCCCTATAACTATGGGATGTACTGTTAGTAAAGCACTAGGGTCCACCATCCGCAATTGTACTACAAATGATAGTACAAACCATCAAAAATGCGGTGGCTTATTGTTGCTTGACTAACATTACAAGGTGAGACCTGCCAGTGAAATGGTGGTTTGAAACCCCCACGAATACTGGCTATATCCCCCAAATCAACCGTAGTTATCCAAGTTAAAAGTCAACTACAATGTGGTGTCCCCAAGATAGCTAAGTTGGTGAACATAACTCTAAAACTAGGACTATCTCGGACTTATGGGAGATATATCGAACTAGTTTTCATGGGATTATAAACCAACAAACATCACTGCAGGGGCACCACCTTGTAGGGGCCTCACCTTGTATCTTTATTAACATTGCCGTCGGTATACCCTGTTTCAGACAGACCCATGCGAGCAATGCAGGTTTGATTTCTGTTGTCACCCATATCTAAGCTGGTGATACAATTAGTGGGGCCCCCCAGTGATGTTAGTTGGTTTGTAAGGCCCAGTAACTAGTTCGTTATAAGCACCATAAACCATGTTATTGGAGTTGTGTTCACCAACTTAGCGATTTCGTGGCCACGGGGGCCCTACTTTGTAGTGTTTTTTAGACATTCCATGCGAGTATCCTTGAACCGATCTTCCCATTTCTGAATGTTCACACGAGAGAGCAAGTCTTCTCGGGTTTTTAGGAGTATACTCCCGGCCGGTGCTTTAGGGGTCAAGAGTCGTATATATATATATATATACCCTCTGGTAAACAGCCACATAACTATGGAAAATCACCATTTTTATGAGGTAAATCAACTATAGATGGCCATTTTCAATAGCTTTTTGTTTGTTTACCAGAGGGTAATGTGAAATGTGTGTGTATATATATATAATGCGTATATATACACATATGTTTGTATTCCGTAGTCAAGGATTCTCTGATTTAGATTTAAGTTTGAAAGCTTAAAGCTAGGATCTCCCCCATTCACTCGATAAGAAGAACTCTGGTTTCATTGTAGATTATTCCTCAAACCAATCGTTTCAACCATTTTCAACCAAACAATTTGTTTGGGTAACCGGGTAACTGCTGCTCTCACGTCCAGACTGCAGCGTTGGCAAACTGATTAGCATCGAAATGGAAACGACGCATTGATATCATGATGCCTGTGGAGGGAACACAATAGAATCACGCTCCAGTCACTGCCAAAGGAAGCGGCACTGGGAAACTGGCGCTTGAAATCTGGGTAGAGTACAATACAGTATGTTGTATTCACCTCTAGGTGGTTCTTAGTCTGGACCCAAATGGTTCGAATGGGTGAGTCTTGCATATTTCATGTTCCATTTTGTCTGGCCTTCTAGCTGTCCCTATGGGCCTGTTCGTGTCCCCGCCCAAAGCTTGGGTCTTGAGTTGTGCAAAGTATAGGTTGCAGCTACCTACTTTAACACAATGCAAGACGGCTGTCTGAGCCCATGTCATCCTACCAAGAGAGTGGTAGTCATCCGATGTGCTAAGCGCGGAGCCTCTGATCTGATTGATGTCCATGGAGTGAATCACCAAGCCTTGCATGGACAGATGAAAGTTGGGGCTACACTGACGGCTGAGGCCACTGGCCCCGGTTGCATGTGAGTACCCAACATTTCGTTAAGCACACAGATCGGCTCCGTATGGGGTTAGGTTATTTCATTGTGCACCCAGGGCTGTTGTTGTCGCGCCTGCAAGGCCCCTATCCCCACCAGTCCTGCGAGTGGCAGGCAAGTCACCCCGGGCTGTGCGCACTCGGGAACTAGTGCAAGACAGCAAATCCAATGGGAACAGTGGCTTGGCATGGCATGCTCAGCTGGAAGGGGATGGGCGGCAGAATTCTCGATTTGTAGGGTTGGCAAGGATCCCTCAATTTTTGTCAAGGTGGTATTTCTTTCTGATCCAAAAAACAAAAACATTGTCATCTACATGATGTTTTTCTGTGCGCTAACGCGCGTGTTTTTATGTATGTATATATATATATATATGTGCCGAGAATTGACCACATACGGATGTGATGTGTTTCCAGTGTTGTCCATCACATAGTGAGTGTTACTTTGCATCGAACCCATGCATAAATTTGCTCCGGTACTGTATTTGGTATCTGTGTCGAGGTATTTTCTGGTGCAGCAACTTGCCTTTCATGTTACGCAGTGAAAGTGAAAAAATGCGAAAAATTGCTGAACATGAAAGGATTACAGCCTTGCTGAAAGACAGACATTCAGAAATTAAAACCCAGCCGTTTGTAAGCGAAAAAACAGGATTTTGAAATTCGTCAGAACTACGAATCACTGATTTCACCAGTTATGATTATGAATGGCTATTTCTATGGTGTTATTTCGCTGAATTGGAACTGGTATTTTGGGCAATAAGTCTTGACTAATAACTATATGGATTATTATAAATATAAACCAACTGAGCTCTCTTGGGGGCACCACCTTGTAGGTTGACGCAGCCCTGATCATTCGATGAAACCCATGTGGGTATTAAAAAAGTGGTGAGAACCGCAAATTGGCGCGTTTCATGGGGAAACAGGAAAATATACATGTTGATTTAAACGTGTACACCATGTTAGTTGAATGGATACGCTTTTGAAAGCATGCATACCACTTGATGAAAATACACAGGTTGATTTTTTTTATTGCTGATTTTGGTACTAATCCCATCCCCCTAATATTCACCGTCCCCATTCTATGGTCCCAAGTAAGTGATTTCATCCTCTTCTAAACCATGGTTATATGAATAAGGGAAGGGATTACTTGCAAGAACAATTGTTTTTAACGAGTCCTCCATTGCAACCTAGACCCTCCGTTTGCACCCGTAAAAAGAGTGTTTGACCCTATAACCCTAGTAGTTCTACCATTTTGTTGATGCTATTTGGATGGTCTAGGAATATACTTTTAGACCCCATTTATGGAATGATAAACCCATTAGCAACAACTGACAGCTGGTAAATGTATATAATTTGATTTAAGTATAGAGAACCACCATATTTTTCCACGCATTTGGTGAACACGAGGTGGCTGCCGTGAAGTTTTGGAAGAGGAGAAGGCATTTTGGGCAAAATTTTTGGGATCCCCCAGTCACCATACAGTTATGGCCATGAACATAGTTGTAAATGGAGATATAATTCATAACTAGTTGGTTATACATCATTATGATCCCATTTATAACTGTTAAGGGCCATAACTGTAGGTTTCAATACTCAGATGGTCTAGAATTGGATGATTTGGGGGTAAACCTCCATATCAAACGGAGCTAACAAAAATTAATGAGAAATGGGGATAGACATGGATATCAACTGATATCAGCAAGAAATTGGATGTATATGGGTTTGATGGGTTTGTTTAAAAATGAAGTATACCATATGATTTAGATGATTTGGCATTTATTTGAGAAACACAGAAACATGATGACAGATCACGGGATGTTGGGGTAGCCAAGTTGCATACAACCCCAGATGAAGCATTGACCGACCATTGACCATTCGATTTACCCTCTGGTAAACTAACATAACTATGGAAAATTCACTATAAATGGCAATTTTCAATAGCTATGTTTGTTTACCAAAGAAAACATCCTGTTACACATTTTTCATATCTCCTGGTTTTGACAGGGTGTGTTGGTGTGCAAGTCGCCCCCCCAACCAACTATATTCTAATGTGGATAATTCCCAACAGCAGTGCCAGTAGTGCACCGTTGTGCACCGTTTTTTTTCCGTTGTGGATCGGCTCTCAGTATTAGAGCGGAACCCTCAAACCTTGGAAGCTGCTGTTTTTTTGGGTCCAGCTGGGTTGTCGATGATAGCTAAAGCCATCAACACCATCAACTGTTCACGGAGTGTCCTTGTGCGCCATATCGGCCCTTCCAGGCCTGTACCTGCAGCCCCGCTGGCATTGCCACAGTAGATGACACTGACCTGGATACCCTGACTGCGGCCGTTTGGGGTCCCTAGCGGCCGCAGCAAATTTCCAGATTTCCAGGAGATTTTCCATAAGAAATGGTGATGTCATGGGAGATTTACGGGATAGTGATGGGACACACTACCTGGTAATCAAAAGTGGCTAGCTGGGAAATATCCGAAATTCTATGGAGGTTTATAGCTGGGAAAATTATCTAAAAGTGGTGGATGTTACATTGCGATGTTTGATGTGTGTCCTCTAAAAGTATTTTGCATTTCCAAACATATCCTAGAAATTATAATTGAATAACATACTTTTGTCCACTTAAAGCTGATGTTTGCAATGTTTGGTATGGCTTGCCTTTCGGCGCTGAGTGGCACGGTGGAGATCGAAGGCAACGATTCTCAGGGTCTTCTCCTGTTGAAACTGCAGCCAGGGCCATGTAAAACAAGCCATTTCAAATTGCAGCTCTCTCAAAGTGTGGCCCCCTTAAACGAAATCGCCAAGTTGGGGTTCACATAACTCCAATTTCACTATGGTTTATGGTACTTACAAGGAACTAGTTAATGGGATTTAATGGGGATATTATAAACCAACGTTCACATCACTGGGCCCCATATTGTAGGGACACAACCGTCAGAACGTGAGGCGCGCCAGGCGCGCCCGTCTTCCATGACCTGCCACGGTGGGTACCCTGTAAGTCCTCAGTATTGAAAATGGCCATTTATAGTGAATTTTCCCATGAAAAATTGTGATTTTCCATAGTTATGTTATAGTTTACCAGAGGGTACACCATTTTTAAACACATTGGTTCTACGGAAATCACAGATTGGTTCTACTATAGGCCGCTGCATTGGTTCAATATTGTAGTTTTCAGGTCTCTTGAAGGGTTCTATCCGTTTTCTGGATCCTCGTGTTTCTTAAACATCTCTCGGTGAATCGGAGAATGAGTTGCATCTGCCGTATCGCACTATCTAGACTCAGACCCTTCATTTGTACCTTAAAAAATCTGGTTTACCCCATAGTCGTAGTACTTTTACAATTTTTTGGGGGGATATGTGGAGGCCTATAAGGTTTAATTATCCTATAAGGTTCCTCATGTTGGGGCTGGCACGTCCTGGCGTGTAAAACACTCTTGTTATGGCAAAAACGGAACGTCAAATGGTAAATAGAAAAGTGGATCCAATCGTCAAACATATACAATTAGTGGTAAATTGAATCTCTTCTATCATGCTGGGGGATTATTTGGTGGCTCATCCCACTTTGTAAGTAGCTTATAACATGTCACAACACTGGTTCATTTCATAGGATAAGGAGCGGGTTACTCCACTTATCAATAGATAAGTTATGAACCATTTACTATACCCTCTAGAAACTAACATAACTATGGAAAATCACAATGTTTAATGGGAAAATCCGCTATTTTCAATAGCTATGTTAAATTACCAGAGGGTAAGAGGGATGAACCACCAAGTGCTTTAGGATCCTTTTTTTTTCTCATGGCTCAGATCACCAAGGATCTGCGAGCCCACGATTTGGACGCAGAGGCAGCTTCAAGCAAGGTGGGATGCCGGATCCATCGAAAAAGGGTGGCAAAATGTGGATCTCACCCAGCATTGTGGGATATTCATAAATATAATGGATATAATATATAAATGATAGTGTATCATTTCTGAAGGACGTATTATATATATATTAATATATCATGTAACGGTGATTCATGGGATGCAAAACACCAGTGGGGGCAAAGCCATTGGCCAAGCAGCCTGACTTTGGAGCTTGACTTTGTCGAAATCATGCTGATATGGCCCTTTATATACCAGTTATAAGATGTTATAAGATGTTCTAAGTCAGTACGGAAGCCATAGAATCATGATAACCCCATAGAATCATATGGAATCTCTATAACCATAGAAACTCTATGATTCAAACTGGTTCATGATAACCCCATAGAATCATATAGAATCTCTATGCCATAGAAATAACCACAACTGGTATTTCGGGATTTTTTTCTGCACCCATTTTGTTGGCGTTGACGCATACCTTCCCAGCCATTAGTCGTCACTTGGTTTCCAAAGGCCTCACCGAGATGTATGGAGGATCATCCGAATCGTACCTGGTTAACCATAAGTTTATAAGCCGCTTTAAAAAAAAATATATATATATATATATATATGTGACTTATATAATATATTCTATATTATATATATAGTATATTTTAAACCATATGATATATATGATATATATATGATATATAATTTATTTTATATTATATATTGTTTATAATATAGTATTATCTAATATATTTTATACAATACAATATTTATTAATGTATAATATATTCTATTGTATATAGAATTTTGTTTTTTATGTTATGTAATATGATATATATATATGATATATCAT
>Ga0126342_10009933_pt1 | contig 17036 bp, 9 predicted proteins | sample Cyp1metagenome_FD_92528 | JGI IMG/M metagenome (GOLD analysis project Ga0126342, IMG submission 92528) | Coral microbial communities from Lord Howe Island, Old Settlement Bay, Australia - Cyphastrea 1 metagenome | ecosystem: Host-associated > Invertebrates > Cnidaria > Coral ... | reverse complement strand
TCACGTGGCAGGCGTGGCACTTGGTGACATCCACCTTCGTTTCACGTGGCAGGCGTGGCACTTGGTGACATCCGCCTTCGTTTCGCGTGGCAAGCGTGGCACTTATGGCACTGGGCTGGCTCTGGCGGGGCGCTTGGACCCACCATCTTTGTCACACCATCTTTCACACACAACTTTGTCGCACACCATCTGTGACACACCACTTTGTCACACACCATCTGTCACACACCATCTTTGACACACCATCTTTCACACGCACAACTTTGTCAATCACCATCTTTAACACACAACCTGAACCTTGTCACCCACCATCTTTCACACACATCTTTGTCAACCACCATCTTTCACACACATCTTTGTTACCCACCATCTTTCACACACATCTTTGTCAACCACCATCTTTCACACACATCTTTGTTACCCACCATCTTTCACACACATCTTTGTCACCCACCATATTTCTTTCACACACAACTTTTTTCTTAGCATCTTTCGCACACCACTTTGTCACACACCATCTTTGTCACCCACCATCTTTCAGACACCATCTTTCACACACACACACAACTTTGTCACACACCATCTTTCACACACCGTCACAGACCTTCTTTCACACACCATCCTTTACACACCGCTTTGTCACCCACCATCTTTCACACATAACTTTGTCACACACACCATCTTTCAACACACCATCTTTCACACACAACTTTGTCACACACCATCTTTCGCCACACCCTCCTTCACACACATCTTTGTCACACACAACTTTGTCACACGCTTTTCTTTCACACACAACTTTCACACGCACCATCTTTTACACACCATCTTTGACACCACTTTGTCACACACCATCTTTCACACACCACTTTGTCACCCACACCATTTTTCTTTGTCACACACCATCTTTCACATACCGCTTTGTGACACACAACTCTTCACATACAACTTGTTTTACTTCTCGATCCTCCACCACCTCCTTTGTCTTTCCTTCCTTCCCCGTCCCTGCTACAACATGTGTTGCTCATTATTGGAAGAAGTTGACTTGTGGGGTTTTCCGGTCCCCTATTGTCTTTGTTTTTTTAAAACCTTTTGGTGGCACAATGCTTCTCACTTCTCAATGATCCATGTACCAAATTTAATCAACAGGTTCTGTGCCGCCAGGACGCATGCAGAGCCATGTGCTTCGGAATCTTCTCATCAAGAATTCCTGCAAGCTGCCATGGCCTCTAGCGATATGTGTTTTTATCACAAGGAAATCACCGAGTGGGACCCCTCCCGGTCCTTTCAATGGGTTGGCAATGGAGTCGAAACCTGATCCCGTTGGCAGGTGAAAATGAGGTCCACAGGGCGGAGATGTCACTTGCAGTTGAGTTAGTTATTGATATCTTATAATTATCTTTTGAGATTAATTATTCAAGATAAATCTGGGGAACAATGATAGTTGATTTTATAAGTATAGACATAAATCCGATGGAAGGTTCGTTGGTGAGACATCTTTGGGCCCCCAGTACCCAAGGTTGGGCGAATGGCTTTGGAACATTCCTGGGAAATGAGGCTGGGACCAACAGCAACATGACACCCCAAGAACAGGATGCGTAAGGTTCCCCTACCAACATGGAAGACATCTAGGCATATCTAGGCCCTTTCCAAGGATCATCCCCGCTTTGCATCTTGCGGTCTCAGGGGCCAATGCGAACCCTCAACGAGGCCATGTTGACTTTCATGGATTGAAACCTCGGTGCAGGTGGCCGCCTCTGGCCTGTACCAATTGTTTTGGTCCGTGAAAAAATCCATGCGTTGCCATTTTTTTGTTTAAAGCCGCATTTTTGTTAAGTCCTGCTTAATAAACTTGAAATTGTTGCTCTCTCTCTCTCTCTATCGCCATCTCTGCCCTAGCCAGGCTAAGGGGCAAGGCAGAAGCAGGCAAAGGTGTGGCCCGACTCTACTGACCAAACTGACCAAAACCAAATTTAAGAACGATATCAAAGCTTTGCCAATTTATTTCAAAGTGACCAAGTGGCTCTCTCTCCCTCACTCTAGTGACTCTCTCTCTCTCTCTTTCTTGTCCTCCATATTTTGGACCAAAAAGGGACTACACTACATCCTTCTTTTTGTGACTCATATATATCCTTATCATTAAACAATTGATCATCTTGAGTATAGTATAGTCACTAGATCCTTTTCTACACCCTTTTCATCTTGCCCAAGACACTGCTTCACGCGGCTCAACATCGCTTCCAGCGCCTCCACGCTGGTGGCACCGAGATCCTGGTGCCAAAGAAGACGCAACGGCCATGGCGAAGAGTTCACGAGTGGAGGTACCATACACATATGTATGTGCAAATACTGTGTATATATATGTGATATAAAAATATATTTATCTATACATATATAGTATAAAACAATAACTCTAAATATAATATATATATATATATATATGTATATTGCAGAATATAAATGTCCGCCTATCTGTTGACTTATGGAAAAGGGAGATGGCTTATAACTTATATATAAGCGGTGGATTTTGTTTCAGTTATGAGAGAGAGATCGTATATATATATAGACCCATAGCAAAATAGATAATACAGATATTATGGGATGGTTTATAACAGAAAAAGGGTTGTTTATAACCAATGTGTTGCTGGGGGTTTCATATTTGACGTACTGAGCTACTTAATGGGTGGCTGGTTGGTGAGCAACCCAAAAATTATGTTCGACACTGGGGATCACCATGAAGCTTGTGGCTGAAGCCACCAACTAGCAACACGGGGAGGGGTAGGGATTTGTCATGATTCAATCATTGATCATTGAAAACACGACATCCATTTAATCTATTACAATATATTACAATATTGTTTGATAATAACAATGTGGTCCGCCCCAGCTGTAGTTGATTTATAAACTCATCCCGTTGCAAATGTTTCCACCATACACCTTAGCTAAGCTAGTCATGATAAAACAACTTACCCATCTAGCCGGCCCGGCTATCAAGCCGTCACCCGTCACCAGCTGCTTTGCCTCGCCACTATCCCTGCATTCCTATGGGGATTCAACAGAAGATGTTGGGCCCTTATGAATGATTTCACAGTGTTACAGAATCCCATTACATCCAGTTGCTATATGTAACCATCAACCAATAATGGCTCAGAAAGCTCGCTCCTCCGACCGATAATCGCTTATGACTAGTATAACTGAATCCACTTAAGATGTATGTATATTTGTGATTTATCATCCTTAGTTGTATCAAGTATCCCAATATCGTACTAATTTATGGGATATACCGACTATAATTAGCATCATGATATCCCGTATTGTTTTGGATGTATCCCGGCACTATATCCCAGAAATTGCTATAGTGTAGTAACTTAGCTGATCTCATTATATCCCATTACCAATGTATCAAAGGCTATATAGGCTATACATATCCTTAGATCCCCCAGAAACATGCAACCGTCGGCACGCTGCCTGCGGGGGATCCCTCGGTCTCTCCGGCCCAAGTTCCTCCTGCGGGAGATGATGCCACCCAGTTGTAACTTGATATGTCACTATATATACCCTCCGGTTATTTAACATAGCCATGGTATAGATGGCCCATAGAAATAGATGGTTACCTATTAAAAATTGTGATTTTCCATGGCTATGTTAAATAACCAAATGGTATATATATATATATGTTATAAACCACTGTATACATATCTTCTATGTAAACAAGTTGCGTAAACATAGCGTATATGTCATTGTATGTGATAAATAGTTGTAACTTGGTATTTTATACCTATACGTAATGCGCATATATTACATTATTACATATGTATACTGTATAATTACACCATAAATCCTAGTTAACCTACCAATGTGAAGTACCAACCAAACGAACACCTAATCTAATCAATCAGTCATGAATTGGTGTCCCTTGCTGGGAAGGCTTCATTACGGTAGGGGGATGAAATTATTTTTACCGAACAAATGTGGATTTAACCAACACAATGGAGAGTCGATGAGCCGAAATTGGGATTTTGCACGCCAACAAAATGGGATCGTAGCTGGAGATTTGATCGGGGACTTTGCTTTTATCTTCTGGAATGGTTCCTTACTTGGGTTGGTTGTTGATCAATCAGCATGATAGACTGCCAAGATGGCAATGCAATTCTCCAAAAACAATCGGCATTCTATCCTGAAATAGAATAAACAATGAGAATGAGAACACGACAAACCCTACATAACCCTACTGCGGAATTTGTTCCATTTGTAGTAGGCCGTCCCTTTTGTCTGTAGGGTACCCCATTTTGACCCTTGATTTCCCCCTTCGGCGAAGAATCCCTTCGAAGAATGTATTCGCAGGCAGGTCCCACAAGGTAGGTCCCACATCAACGGTTCCTCCACAGATACAAAGCTACAGCTGCTTTCATCTTCACCTGGCAGGGACCCAGGGACCACATCGGACCACAAGAAACAGCAAGCCAACCAGATCCAACCGTTGTGTAATATTGATGCAATATCTTAAGCCTTCTTTGAAACAATTTGGGTCTAAAATTATGACTAAGTCCCAAGCCCCGTCCCCATAGCCCATAGCTACCCTTGGCTGTGAATTATCCCGGATTGATAAACCTTCTATTTTAGTGGTCCACTTTGACAATGGAGGGGTCGCAAATAGTCATGAATCCACTTTGGGAAAAACACGGGTGGCGTGGTAAAGAAGTTGCTGCTATGGAATTGTCATGGATTTCCCCTTCACATAAATTCTGGTAGTTCAACATAGCTAGGGAAAATAGCCAATCTATAAATCTTTAAATACCACTATGTATGTACTAAAGATGATGCTTTTCCATAGTGATGTTAAACTACCAAATGGTATATCAATCCTTTAACCCAGCACCGCAACAAGAAATCCCTGGTGCCAAGCAACTAATGTCTTCGGTTGCCCCCTCGGAAATGTCCTGGACAAGGCACCCTGCTGAGATGGGCAGTGCGTCAAAATTTATGTTCAGCCTGTAGCCCCTTCATTCACCGAGAAACATGGTTTGCTTGACAATAAAGCATACATGTCGTGCCAATAAAGAAATTAGCCACATGGAGTATGGTGGAGTAAATGATTGACCTATTGAATGAGAACATCATAAACAATAATCTTCATATATCTTCATCATCCAGCGAATTTCTCGGGATTGGAATGGTCGAGACAAACTCTCCGGCCCACATCCTTCTCATCCAAACATGTCGAACCCGGCGAAACCGCGGAAGGTGTGAAGCCTTCTCCTTGCGTCGAAGTTTGGATGTGCAAATGGGGCATATCACGGCATATCAGAATAGAACATCCTAATTGGCCCTGGTTAGATAGTTTATTGATAAGTAGCTGGGTTATATCCCAAACATGACTTGGACATACTGGGACATTATGGCTAATGCCTAGTTTACGAGTACATTCGCCAAGTAATTGGTTTGAACACTGGCCGTCTGGCCATTACTGCATGAGTGAGCAACTGCCCTCTGCGATTTAGCAATTGGACCTGGGAGGCTTTGAGCCCATTCATTCTTCTAGTTGGTGGTTTCAACCCCTCTGAAAAACATTAGTCAATTGGGATCATTATTCCCAATATATGGAGAAAAAAAAGGTTCCAAACCACCAACCAGTCTTGTTAGAGGCATGTCTAATTTGGTGGTCCCCCAAAATATTCCCCATTCTTCCGTTGAAAGCCCGTAGTCTGAGTATGAACGCGTGGGATTTCCCAGTAAATATCTGGAAAAGTCATTGAGAATACCTGAGATTTATACTAAGCCAGCAAAGTCCTACAAACAGCAACAACAAAAACATCTAACAAAAAGCAAACACCGAATCCCAGCAAAATCCCAGCTTTGGGCCAATCAGGAACAAATCCCACAAAAACAATATAAAAACCCAGAAATATCCTATAAAACAATCCCAAAAAATGGGAACATCAGAAGGACAGCAGGACCTGTAAAACCCTAGACGAAACCTGGATTGTCAAGGTTTCCTTCTTGGGGTGGAATGACAACAAGAAGGCCCCTAAGAAGTATCCCCATTAAACTTCTACAGGAAAATCAGAGGAAGATTGGCGATAGATTTTCAAAGGCAGCGCCATTTCCTGGCACACAGAAAATCACATCTGTCTCGGACAGCGTTCGGACTTATTGTTTAAACCCCAGCTTGCTGGGACAATCTCAATTTGGTTCTTAAATTGCTGCAACAAATATGCTGCTTAAGTCCCAATGATTGAAACATCTCAAGTTTGCTGGCTGAGTCCCTCTTGTTGGGAAAATTAGATTCACTGGATCCATGGGTAAATCCCCATGTGATCCCCATGTGATTTTTCCTTGAACCTTCAACGATCCAAGCATAGAAGATAATATGGTTTACCTAAAAAAAATGGTGATTTTCCATAGTTATGATGGATATTCTATGATATCCTGGTTGGTGGTACACCTACCATCTTGAAAAATATGAGTTCGTCAATGGGAAGGATGACAGCCCATATATGAAATGGAAAATAAAACATGTTCCAAACCACCAACCAGGTATACCTTATACATGCACAAAGCGAACCCCCCAAGTCCCCTCGCATCCCAGTGGTTAAGCAACCAAATTAAGATTGATTAATGCTAAATCCTTTTAACAACATGTTATATTGCTGTTGGCTAACCCCACTACAAGCCAGAACCCCCCAAACATGTTCAAGCCTAAAACCCAGGGAAAACTCTCCTAACTACCCAAACCATGCCTAGACCCTCGTCTAGTACTGTAGATCCTTATGTTTTCACATAGATTCAGATTTCATCATCACCTATAGAACTCCGACATTTTTATAGATTTTTCAGGCTTCAACCCCCCCATTTTTCCGGCTGGTCTCCTAGGAATTCCTCCAAGGTCTGCGGCTTCTCGGCTGTCTCCGCCAGCACGCCGCGGATGGCCGCGACCCAGCGCCGCGTCTCGCTGTCGCGCTCCGTGGCAAAGAAGAAGACGCGGCCCGCGTGGGGCGCCTGAAACGATGGGGTTATCCCCATAGAGTTGGTATATAAGATCATATCTGGTATATATATATGGTATATACTGGTACTGTGCATATATGGTACCAGTATATTTGCATAAACATATATGGTACTGTGCAAAAATACTGTGTACATAATCTGGTTGGTGGTATACCCTCTGGTAAACTAACAGTTTGCTATTGAAAATGGCCATAGAAATTAGTTGATTTAGCCATCAAAGATTGTGATTTTCCATAGTTATGTTGTTAGTTTACCAGAGGGTACCCAAACCCAATCCCAATCTGGTTGGTGGTATACCTACCCCTCTGAAAAATATGCTCGTCAGTTGGGATGATGAAATTCCCAATATATCGAAAAATCATCCAAATGTTCCAAACCACCAACCAGTAATTGATATTTATCCATTAATATTTAGCAACTAGATTTATGAGACTTTATTAATTGGTATTATTTACCCATTGATATTTACCAACTTTTTTGTGATAGTTATATATCCAACTAAATATTTATGATAGTTGGGAAATATTGGGTATATAACTTTGGTTAGATATAACATGATAAAACGATCTATCATTAATATTCATTGATAGCAATCATACATGGTTACCCTCTGGTAATCTCTGGTCAATTAGTCCCCGAAAGTAAGCCATTTTTAGTGGACACTAATCTTCCAAAGCCTATCTGCCACGGTCTATGTTAATTTACAGGATGATTAATAGTTTGTAAATATCAATGGGCTTATAGTTAATGAAGTTCTAAAACCAACTTCTAGTTACTTGTGTTCAAAACTGATAACTGGGATGATTTGGCCACCACATACCGGCAACTTCAGACTCTGATTTCTCCCTGTTTGGAGTTTTAGGTGCGTTTGGGTTCTGTATTTCTTTGGATTTGTTGAGTTTATTTGTGATGCATATGTTTGCAGGAGTGCTTGTTTTTGTTTTTGCAGTTTTGAGGGCAATCAATTGCTTTTTTTTGTTCTTGGTCATGTACTGAACGAGATTTTCGGATGTTGATGCTTTAACCTCAATTTTCGATGGTGAAATATGGTTAAAGATAGTTGAATACTGTTTTTTCATATGGTTACATCAACAATATCTAACCAAAAAATAGCTTTAACATGTTTTTATATGGTTACACCAACAATATTTATATAACATGATATAACCACATGTTAAACCTCCATTCTTCGGCACCCAGGTGATGTTCGGATGTCACCTCTGGCCCCGTCTGCAGCGCGAAGCCATGTTGGAACTCCTCCATGATACGCCAGGCATGCCGCGACCAGTCGAAGTAGGAGGCCTGCATTCACAAGTTACCCTCTGGTAAACTAACATAACTATGGAAAATTTTTGTTTTTAATGGGTAAATCAACTATAAATGGCAATTTTCAATAGCTATGTTAGTTTACCAGAGGGTAATTAATGTGGGTAAAGCAATGTCATAAACCACCCATAGTCCTGGGAATGGTAAACATACCATTTTTTACTACCTATAAAAATGGTGATGATTGGGGGATGGTTTATGACATTATTTTACCCATAATTAGAATGATTAGTAGCATCCCCAAAGAAGGTAGGAAGGTCATTTACCGCTATTTTGGTAGGATATTCTACTTTCCGATTTTTCGGGCTTGCTATAATGATGTTTCAATCAACGAGAATGATCATTTTGCCACGGCAATTGTGTGTTTCAGCCGATTTTGAATGATTCTAAACGGTTCTTCAATCGGCAAAACCTAGAAAAGCGTGACAAGTTATTATTAAAACCCTTGTCGGGCATAAACCATCCCTAAATCGCAAAATTGGTTACGTGATTTCTTGGGAGTGTCACGAAAATTAGGTGTGTTAACCTAAAGGCCGTTGTAGTAGACCCGCAAGTCTCACTTTCTCCATGTCACATATCCAGTGGCCAATGGCTGTGAGGCCATCTGTAGTTTCCATGGTTGAGACTCATACATGACTGGTACCCGACCCGGGCCCAAGTCTATGTCTGCCCACAAGATAAACACTTCCATGCGCTTATCGATGTGACTGGAAGAGGTGATCATCTCATGGATTGCCAGCAGCAAAAATGGTGATCTTCAGCTTCGACAACAAAAGCATGGATTCTTGACCCAAATATCTAACCATTAACCCAGGTGAGACACAATTTGAACTGGTCGAACGCCCGCTGCTCACTGATTTCAGGGTATTGTTGAATTGTTGATATCATGAAAAGTTAAGCAGGAAAAAACCTAGTCGATCATGTTGGTCATGTTGACAAGCAACAGGAACTGCAATTTGTCCCCAACAGAACAGGTAATTCTTTGTTAATGTTAGTTATATCCCCACTACATCCCAGGTTGCCCAGTGGTTGCCCCAAGGTCCCAAGGTGCGAGGTGTTGGGGCCATTCGGGGCCTGCCGCGTGGCACCACGCAGTCGACCAAGCTCATCCTCGAAGGAGGTGACATGGGCACCGCTGTGGGGAGCCAATTGGATCTCGCCCTTCAGTTGCCTCGGGCTTTTGCGGCCACTGATGAGGAAAACATAGGAAAACCGTTTAAAAAAAACCATGCATCATGGCCAAAGAAATGTATGTTGAAGCTGCCTGGCAAGAGGAGAGCCACTCGGAAAAACACATGGAATATATGAGCATCAGGGGAGCTATATAAACCGAAAATCTTGGAATGCGAGCATCAGATGAGATTTGAGTGTCAAAGAGGTGCCCAAAACCACTGTTGTTTGAATACAAAAAATGATCCAACCTTGGGATGATTTTAGGGCACCATTATGTGACACAGATTTCCCTGAACAGATGGGGAGAACAAAAAACATGAACCATGCGGGGGCAACTGATATTTCTAGATATTTCTACTAGTACGAGTCATTCTGGAGGTGAAGCGATGGGAAAACAATCCACCATGTAAGGATCAATGATCAACCAATGTATTGGTTGCTGGTTCCAACCTCTTCAGAATAGGTTGGATCCTCCCAGGGTAGAACTGGATGATATCCGCTCAAACAAGTGGCTTACACTGGGTCATGTGCGTTACAACCACCCAAATACTCATAAACTAACCGGAAAGTATGATGAATGTCCAATTATAATATCTTATAATGGTCCAACAAAAAGCTAGGTACCACTGAGTTAAAATAGTTGCTTATTTTAACATGTTTTAACCACATAACCACTTAACTAACTAAGTAACCCTAAGTTATACCGGCGTTATAACCACTTAACTAATTAACCCCCTGGTTCATGGTTCATCGCCACGGTGGCCAAGGCTGGCTGCCAAGGCACACCTCGCCCGGCCGTTCGCCACTGGTAAAGCCGCCGCTGGGGGCTGAATAGCGAAGGAGACCATGACCTGCAAATCACTGGATTGCGAGAGGAAAATCTTTTCCGGAAACCATGGGATTTCCCCCATGAAAAGGATATATAACATGATATAACTAACATTTCTAGGGGATCTAACCATGGGATATAACTGATATAACTTATAATAGTTCCTCATGAAGGACTTACATCATTACAACAACCTCAATCCTATGGTTAGGAAGTCCCTCATTTCGTGGGTTGTCCCAGAACTTGTGAGTCGCAGGATGATGTGCATGCCCTTTTTCGGTGGCACCACTGCTGGGTGAGGCCAGGGGCCATCCCTGAGCAGCTGGTGCAGAAGGATGGAGAGCTTTGATCTTCTGGCTTCCATCTGCTGGATATTGTCTCCTACCTCATCAGTGAGCAGCCTCACTGTAAAGGGTGAGCTGCAAACCTCAAGCCCTGGTGGAAAGCCAGGTTGTTTGGCTGCAGAGCCCCCAAATACCCAGCTATCAGCAATGGCAAAGACTCGGGCACGCACGAATAACCCACATCCATTGCAGTCTTGATGCTTGGCCAGTCAAGCTCCCCCAGATTGATGGGCTCACTGGGCCCAGGGGTTGACATGAAATCAGCCCATCCTGCTGGCTGATGTTGCTTGTTCTTGAGCCTCTTTGGTACAGAGGCCCCCTGGTGCCACCTCATCTTCATTGGACCTCTTGCTGCCCACTGCTTTATGGGGGGCCCTGACACCTGCAGGCTCCCTCCACCTGCTGTCCCCTGGGGCATACATGGGGTTGGCCATAGCTAGCACAGGGTATCAGGAGACAAAAACCTACAAACACTTGAGCTTGGAAATGGCTACACACATTTGAATCCCTCCACAAAACATCTTTTCCAAGCCAACTTGCTTGACATGAGAAAACTACCTAGCAAAAGCAGCTGCAGAACAAAGACACGCCAATGCACTTGACAAACTTTGAGCCCCAGCTCTGTAAAACCTAGCTTTGAAAAGCCGCCTTGTTTCCAATCAAACTTCCCTGGAGCATGTCAAACAATGCCAGTGGATTGCATAGCATGTTGATCCTCCAAGTAGTTGAAAACTGGGTGAAACCATTTTTTTAAAATATTTTTCCTCTCATTCCATGGATTGGTTTGTTGGGGAAATCTTAACCGGAAACCATAGTTTTTACCATCATAGGCTAGGGCTTTCCTGTAAATGTTCCCATAGTTCCCATCATCCAATTCTATGACTGCTTGGTTTCCCATCTGACATCGATGTAGGGCACGGCAACCCCACCTTTTGGTAGTTGGCTTAGCTCACACCATCGCTCCTGCCAGGAATCCTGCGGGACAGGGTTCCCCATCAACATCCATAGGAAACTGACTGTCACTGGATTGGTTTGTTGGGGAAAATCTTCACCGGAAACCACTGGGGGAAAACCCCATAGGCCCATAGGGTTTCCTGTGATTTTTCCCGTAAACCAACCCAATGAGACTCAGACTGTAATCGGAAACATAAGCAACACTATGATATATAGATCCAATTCATAATTCATGATCAAATGGTCAGGTTGGTAACACAATTGGTTTAACTAGCAAAAGTCACAGATTAACCAGCAATAAATTGGATATTAACTATATATAACTATATAGTTAACTATAGATTAGATTTTGTGACTACCGTGGAGTAGTTATTGGCGCGTAATCGCAAGAGCCAATTGGAACATGCGTGGGATTGATGTGATTTATCAAGGCAGCAAACCCAATGCAACAACCTCCCATTATCATATCTCCCATTGGAAAAGCATAGTTGGTAGAACTGGGGATGGTATGGGATGGTGAGGTTGGTAAAATTGGGTTTGCCTCATTGCCTATGCCCTTCGCAAAAATATTTAACATGGTTCGATTCAATCATCTACCAGATTGGTTTTCTTGGGAAAATCTTAACCGGAAGCCATTGATTTTTCCGTCAAATAAAGGGTGTTCCCGTATTTTTTTCCCTTAAACCAGTCCAGTGAAATAGTGTAAAATAAATGTAAAATACAAATAAAACAAGTCCTTCCTTCCTGATCAGACTAGCGTGATGACGTTCAAACTCCAATCTTCTAGCAGGCTGGGCGCACCGGACCGGGCGCACCCTAAAGTTTGACATTCCACGGAATGACAACTTCCAACTGAACACTAATATGCTAATCCTCTGAACCCAATTTTTGTGTTGGGAAGTGGACATTCAGTCTTAAATATATGGACATCCAACGGTTTCCAGGGACAATGATCTGCAAATGGTTGGTTTTTGATGTTTTTCTTGCATATTTATATATAGGTTGATTATCCCATAAAATTACATATTGCTTGATTTCACCCCGACTCATGGTGGTGCCATGGTTACTGCCATTGCGTCAACTGCCAAGACACTTGGAAGGGTCGCAACTTTGCACGTTTGGTGAGCCAGCCGCTCATCAAAATCTTTTCTCCAGGCAACCATTTTTTCCCCTGGCACGTATCAAAACGGTGAATTTTACGGTGTTTTGGTAGTTATAAGACGTTTCAGACCCTTGGCTTTTGATGATTTCTCGGGGACTTTAATCAATGGAGATTTAGGGGGGGAGGGGGGCGGCCCTAGCACAAAAATGCTGAGCTTTTGGATTGAAGTGCCGAGTTGATGGTCAATTTTTGTGTTAAATCATGTGACCTCCACATTTTGAATCCTTCCGAACTTTATGATTCAACCCCAATCCTGATTTATGATCAATTTCATTCAATTTCCAAGTTTTAGATGTTGAACTCCGATTAGACCACGGTTAAAATCTCGATTTAAGATGGCTAAATCCTCCCTTACTAGATGTTTAAACATATTTTTTTCAATGGTGAAAATCCCTATTTTGGATGGTTCACTCCAGCATTTTCCATGGCTTCAATTATGTTAAACCACCAGTTTTCATGGCTAAATCCAACATGTTCCATGGTTTTTCCATGGTTTTTCCATGGTTTTTCCATGATAAAAACAGGTCAAAGCCCTCCATTTCTGGTGATCCCCGGCCATCCCCGGCGTCCCCGCCATCGGCGCCTTGTCGGCGCCGGCGCTGCTGCCGTCCGCGGACGAACGGCGCTCCAGGGAGGAGCGGCGCTCGGCGCGGAAGCCTTCGCGCAGGAAGCTGTCCACGGCCTCCTGCGGCCGTAGAACCGTAGTGGTGAACTGTGGTGAATGATTTTTGAGTTGCTAAGAGTTGCTAAGAATCATGGTATCATGGTATCGTGTTTGTCAATTATTATAGTAATTAAGAATTATATAATGGTTAAGTATGGTTCTTCATGGTTGATTGGTAGTGGTTGATAATTAACTATGGCTTCTTAATGGTTCATTGATAGTGGTTAGCTATGGTTGATGGTTCTTAATGGTTCTTAGTGATTCTTAATGGTTCTTAATGGTTGTGCATAATTCATCATTCATAGTGGTGTTAATAAGAGTGGTGAACTACGGTGAAGTTGATAGTGGTTAACTATGGTTTTGAAAGGTTGTTAACCATTAACTATGACAATTCCATTAACTATTCCATTATATAACTATGGTTCAACTATGGAATGGCTAACCAATTGTTAACCATACTTAAAGGTAGTTAACTATGAACTTTCCATTGGTTCTTAACTATGACAATTCCATTAGTGGTGAACTATGGGGCCATGGTTGTGAATAATTCATCATTAATAGTGAATCATTCCATTGTTGTTGTTTATGGTTCTAGCTATGGTTGTTGATGGTTCTTAATGGTTGTTAATAATGGTTATATATAACTATGATTAATGGTTAGTGATACTAGTTCATCATTCCTTGGGTAGCAATCAATAATAGTTGATAAATGTTAATAATAGTGGTGAACTATTTTTCATTGATAGTGGTTAACTATGGTAACTAATGGTAACACATGGTTCTCCTTAATGGTTGTTCATGGTTGACTATGAATGTTCCATTAGTTCTTACTAGTACTATTCATGGGTGTTAATGGTTATTGATAATGGTTTATCATTCCATGGTTAGCAATCACCAAAAATAGTTAATAATAGTTATTGGTCATGGATTGTTTTGATAGTGGTGAACTATGGTTAATGGCTGTTAATCATGGTTAAGTATGAATAGTCCATTAGTTCTTAATATGTAATCGATTTCATTGGTAATGGTCGTTAATAATGGTCATTCAAAATAGCAAAGCCATTAGTTAACATCATTATTATAATCATTGACAATGGTTGTCCGTCATGAATCATTGTTATTAATGGTATGAATGGCCACTGTAAAAGCGAAAGCTAACCATGCTACCAATGGAAGGAAAACTTAACCATTTGTCAATATGACTATTGGTTAAGCCATTGTGAGTTACTATCTGCGATTACTAACTATTATACAAATCATAGCAATCACAATAAGGGTAATGGTCGTTATTAGATGTCATTAGTATTTTTAGTCAAGCCATGACATATTAGTACGATTTGCTAACTATTAACATTCCATTAGTCATTATTGATGAGGGAAAGTGAAACCAATCATTAGCTATATAGTATACTGACTCAACTACTATCAACAACTATTCCATGAAGGGGGAAGAGAGCAGGGATACAGCAGCTTCATTAAGAGAAAATAGACATTCCCAAAGACTCGTGTTGTTTTCCCATGGATGAAGACATCGTCCCTATGACAATCTCAGGGGACGATCATTACCATTCCAAGTTGGAGAAGCTTTTGGACACACTTCCATCCTACAAACCCATCAGTTTTTGGAATCTGAGATACACTGAAAATTCATCTTGAAATATCTCTATCATCTGAGATAACCTGAAAATGATGATAATCCATGATAATCCAGCATCAATATCATCACTGGGTGTTCATGGTATCCCCCTATGTCCCCATGTTCGATGGTTACCTTATGCTTCAAGGTTAACCCGTTGCTCCTTGACAGGCTCCACCTCAGAATTCGTCGTGTGGGACAACAAATCAAGAACCCTGGACAACAAAATGATACCCATAATATCTCATAATGCTCATAAACACTCCCAAAAATCATGTAACATTTGATGAACATAATGTTTCTCCCCCTCTCTCTACCTCTCTTCGGGCTTTTAAGCATCGACACGGCAATGTTGACATTACAAACTAGCGCTTGGATATTCCATGATAAGCTGCAAGTGGGTATGAAGATGGATAAACCCTAAATTTGTGATTTTTTTTTTTTGAGCTCTTCATTGCTCACTGTAAGACGTACATGATTTGTCGGTTGATTTACCTCCAACAAAAATACATTTTGGTGCTTTAAATCCAGGTTTACCGGCGACAACGTAAATCTGCCGCCTCTTAAACTTAGTAGATCTTAGTAGCATAAAATGTTCCACTTGTTCGCTAGCAACCAAAGAATAATTTCCAACTCTTGTTATTTGGGAGCTCCGCTTCAACTTTTAACAATTGTTCCAATTTTTAGCAATCAAATATCCCAACACATGGGGATTGGTCAAAACCTAGTATTTTACATATTATTTCCATATCGGAGGGTATAGACATCCATGAACCTGCTATTTAGGGTACCGTTGGGGTACCAGGGTTTTTGACTCATAGCCATACGTTCCCACTGTGGGAGGCCTCCTCCTCCTCCTCCAACTGTGGCGGTGTCGACACAACCCGCGGTGGCGCCACCAGTGACCCACTGGTGCTGCGCGTCAATGGCAGACCCACAATGGCCTGGGTTGAAACAATGGGACACTGGGACACAGGGATTGATCCATGATGGTCCATGTGTTACCAGGGTAATGTTTGCGTCTGATTAATGTGAGGGCCCCCCCCTAAACAATTTGAGGATACTCTATAACTCGCACTTTTTTTTGCCCCCGTCAACATTTTTTTGGTCAATCAACTTAAGAAAGGATTTCAATTTACTTTCAATTGATTTCAATTTACTTTTAATTTACTTTCAATTTATTTTTAATTGATTTCAATTTGCTTTTAATTTACTTTCAATTGATTTCAATTTACTTTCAGTTGATTGCAATTGATTTCAATTTACTTTTAATTTACTTTCAATTTACTTTCAATTGATTTCAATTTACTTTTAATTTACTTTCATGTTTTTTCACTCCCAAAAGTTGGTGCTCACAATAGAGTACCATCCAAGCAATTATATTATTGAGTAACTGAGCCACTCATGAGGTATCCCCTTGAAAAATTGTCTGGATGCTGTTTTTTAATAAGGGTTTAATAAGGCATCCAATTATTTGGAAAACCTTGCATTTTAAAGCTTTAACACAAATATGGCTTTCTAAAGTAAAGGCATCAGCTTCACCCAAAGAAAGGTGGAGAAAGGGTTTTGCTTTTTGTTTCACTCCCAAAAGTTGGTGCTCACAATAGAGTACCATCCAAACAATTATATTATTGAGTAACTGAGCCACTCATGAGGTACCCCCTTGAAAAATTGTTTGGGTGCTGTTTTTAAATAAGGGTTTAATAAGGCATCGAATTATTTGGGAAACCTTGCATTTTAAACTTTTAACACAAATATGGCTTTCTAAAGTGAAAGGACAAGCTTTACCCAAAGAAAGGTGGAGAAAGGGTTTTGCATTTTTTTTCACTCCCAAAAGTTGGTGCTCACAATAGAGTACCATCCAAACAATTATATTATTGAGTAACTGAGCCAATCATGAGGTATCCCCTTGAAAAATTGTTTGGGTGCTGTTTTTTAAT
>Ga0126342_10009932_pt1 | contig 17037 bp, 18 predicted proteins | sample Cyp1metagenome_FD_92528 | JGI IMG/M metagenome (GOLD analysis project Ga0126342, IMG submission 92528) | Coral microbial communities from Lord Howe Island, Old Settlement Bay, Australia - Cyphastrea 1 metagenome | ecosystem: Host-associated > Invertebrates > Cnidaria > Coral ... | reverse complement strand
ACATCTACCAACATCTACCAACATCTACCAACATCTACCAACATCTACCAACATCTACCAACATCTACCAACATCTACCAACATCTACCAACATCTACCAACATCTACCAACATCTACCAACAAACGCATCCAACCTTCACTGGACGTGCTGTGAGGATGGCAGAAGTCTGGGCACCAAACGTGCCCCGGCACACATTGACGCTTTTTGGGATGAAGCAATTTGACTGATAGTTTCAAGATGTTTCAAGATGTTTAAAGGAAATTTAGCGGCTTTTTCAGCATGTTGAGAACAGCAGCCGAAGTTTCCCATTTTTGATGGCCTTTTTGTACTGGGATGGGATTGGGAGAAGATGTCTGTTGAAACAGCGATGGGGTGAACTTCGAAGATCCCACCCGGGACTCCGGGACCAGGTACAGTGAGTGCTTTGATTTTACCGCCGCAGCGACAAGATAGCCACTGGGCAGCACTGAGCAGCTGGAGCTCGGGGTACGGTTGAGGTGGAACGTGGAACATCAGTGGTTGACCTTGGAACTTGTGATTAGATTTCTTTCAAGCATAGATTTTGAATATGTCTCAATATGTTTGAATATGTTTGAATAACAATGGCATGGCTAGTCCCTTAGCAAATGGACCTCTTGGTTCTGAGCTGAGCTGAGCGGTTTTGATTAGCAATCCGGCTGTGAAATCCTTGGAGCCAGGTATTGAAAGCATCATGGAAGTGGTCCACAGCTGAGCTGACGAGGAATTTGAGGATCGCAACCATTATCGTAACCATTATTTTGCCACAACAATGGAGCCCCGAAATCCGAAAATCAGAAATTGAAAGAGGTGTTGCCAAATATTTTTTCACTGCCTTCGGTGAACCAACGAGACAACCAATCTTGATCAGATTTCTGGAAGCTTTCCACTTTCCATTTCTAGAAACCGGAAATCGCTTACCAGAAACTGCCTTTGGCTGCACGCCCCTTATGTTCCGTTGTGAGAGTTTTTCGACGTTGCACATCTATCATCCAATTTCGCTTTAGCCCTTTAGCTATTTTTCTTGGGGGAACAACAGAAAAAAACATGAGAAAAACAGCTTTGTTGATCATCTGAGGTGCGTGAACGAGTGGGGATGCTGCAAGGCACCGTTACTGGAGGCAGCCAGCGGAACGCCATGAGTTGACAGTTGACAGATATAGGAGTAGCATGATGCCACCTTTCCAAGGCTTCCATTGTCAGCCGTGTTTGAGTCTGTTTTCAGGCAACTGTAAAATTTTGCTGAAACAAGGATTCGTAGAGTCTTTGACTCTTTGTTTTCTTTCGAAAAAACGATCCGATTGATTCAACAGGTACAAACATGTAAAATAAATACGAATGTCATAAATAGAGGTCACCATATAAATGCTATCAATATTAATCCCTAAAAAACCTATTGAGTCTTACTGCATGGTTTTTCCATCGTTGACGGCCAGGCCTGCTCGCTGGGTCAGAGGCGGATGACTGGAACCCCAGATGGCGAGGATCACCAAAGACCACCACCCATCCACAGGCGAGCCGCTGGAGCATGGTGGATCTGGTTCCCATCTTTTTACCCTATAAAACAAATATGTATCTATATATATATTATGAATTATATTATATACACATCATAATCATTATATATATATATATCATATATATAATATATATATAGGAACAGTTCGTGTTATTTTACTGGATCTGGATGGAAAACACGGATTGAACATGTTCCTTTCTCCCGAAAGCACGGGATTTCGACCCAATTTTGACCCAATGGCGGGCCCAGATGGGTGTGTCCACCAAGGGAGCTGCTATAAGCTATGGAAAATCACCATGTTTCATGGGTAATCATCGAAAAAATGGGCCATTGTCCAATTGTCCATGCCATTTTCATCCATTTTCCACAGCTATGTTAGATTACTGGAGGGTACTTTGGAGATGTTCAAGAACAACCATGTGATGTGTTCTGATGAACATTTGTGCAGGAGTCAGCACCCTCTTTTTTCATGCCGAGCCCCACAAGGGCCGGGCTGCTCAGTGGTCGCGACATGTCGCGACTCTAACTCACCGACTCACCAACACACAGATTTCAGCAACTGGTCCCGCTGAACCATCCATTCTGTTTGGGCCGAAAATTGATCAGACAGATTCCCCCCACTGGTTTTCCACGGGTGGAGCAGTCAAGATGAGAATCGAAATCGAGTCAGCATGTCATCCAACATGATGAGCTTGAGAGTTTGAATCCCGGGAGTTTCTCCGAACTGTAAACATTTACAATCATTTACACACATCCTGATTTCTGGTCAGAGATAGATGTTAATTTCATCCGATTCTTACCTTCCTCTTGCCACTGGCCATTTTATCACTTGAAGACCGGCGGTCAAAAGGGTATCCTTGAGAGTCAGGGTCATGTGGGAATCCTGTTTACGTCATTCATTCAAATATAGGCACAGGTGGTTTTAATGAAGCCTGTCTAAAGTATCTTGGAGCGATGTGGCTGCAGATGGACAATACCTCCTGTAGTCCTGGTCTTTGGAGCCACGCGCATTGCTCATGCAAACATACCACTTATGTGAGCATGGCCAGCATGGCTATTGACCAAAGTTGGAACCTACTTTTAGGCCTTGGCTTTGGAGTCGCCCAAGCGAATGCAGACGTCGCCCAAGCGAATGCAGACGGCCAACACGCCAGCCAGTCGATTTAATAGGACCAGAGAGGCGCCGAAGCCGTTGGTCACCGTTGGTCGATGATTTATTTAGGAGAACTTGAGGTCTGGAAACCATGAAATCTGTTTGAAAACTGAGTGTTTGTTCCGGGAATGTTGTGAATATGCTATCCCCAAATTTAAGTTGGTGTTTTCCTGCAAATTTTCTCCCAAAAATGAAGTTCTGGGACCTTTGGGTTTTCCAGTAAGGTTTTTTGACAGGGAAACTGTAGGCAATGACATCGAAAAACTAGCCAATCAACAGCCTTCTGTTTTTTTGTTGGGATTTGAGCCTGGGAAGCGAATCAATGGAGCCTGGGAGGGAGGTGCCAAAATGATCTCCTTGGTTTGCTGACAAGACATTCGAGGAGCATATTCTGCACTGGTAGGCTTTAAATCAGTTCCAGAACTCCTGGGATGAGCCAAAGGTTCCTGAAAGGTGCAGGAAATCCAAATCAGAACCGAATTGGGACCATCTTACCATCTTCCTTTCAATTTCTGTGGGTCTCAAACTTTCATCCAAAATCCCATTGGCCAAGCTTCATTTTCCTCATCATTTCCTGCCACATGAAATGGGACAGGTGGTTCCTGAGGAGGAGCCGCAACTTGGCTGGTCATAGGTGGCCACCGGTCAACGTTGTTGGACATTGTGGGGAGGACATCATCTATAGCATCCTGGAAATGCTCACATGTGTATTTTTTGAGGCTTACTATACCCCTAGATCCATTAGTTAATCAGCATTTTATCGTACTTTTCTGGCCATTTGGGGGTATACAGCCCATTTTCAGGCACACCCACGAGCATTAAAGCCATCAGCCACGAGCATTTTTGAAGCCATCAAGCAGTTTGAAGAATGATTTGAGTCATTTGAGATGTTTTGACATGTGCAGTATGATCTACAACTATCTAAAACCATCCATCATCCATAGAGTCATTTATAAACTGTACAATCATCCGTGACAATCTATTTTGCATGAAAGTTAAAATCAACAACACTTGTGACACAATGTTTCGATATGATTTGAAGATATTTGGTGGACATCGATGCTTTGGATTCCGAGGAACCCCTTCAAAGTTGGCATCTTGGCTGCCATGGGCCACCTGGATCATGGACAAACTACAGATATTCAAAGCAAACCAAGCAAAAAGGTCCAAAAGATGATTTGTTGGGCATCGCCATGTTTTCGTTGCTTCTCACATCTTCTCACACCTTGTCTTCTCTTTGTATTGATGCATTTCTCCCCTTGAACATATTGCAATTAGACGCAAGTAGTGAAACAGGGAACAGTCCCAGATAGTCTCATGAGAGGCCGCTTCCCCCGCAAGGTGTTCCATTTCGATGTGCCGTGATGTGTCCAACAGTGATCATGCTGGTTGCTTTCATTCTAGCTACTTGGATCTTGCATCACGGTGGAGTCGGGGTTTGATCGCCTGGATGTGGGAATAGTATCCATCAGACCTTTCTCTTTGTGAATCCATGAGGATACCATCTGGAAGGGACTTCAAGGCTAGTTGTGGGATGTGGGCATCCATGAGGTGTTTCCTACTCAACACTGGCTGCGTGACTTTCGCACTTGCCTTTCTTCCGTGGCTAAAGCGCCAATCTACAGCAACCCTACCCGACCCTCCCCGAGGATCGATAGGATGTGATTTGCTGCGACTGCCAGATGCATGACACGACATACAGACTGTCTGATATTGAGCGGATTCCACATCAGAGTCATCAGAGATCATCAGAGCATCTGTGCGGAAGACCACACCTCACAAGTGGGTGCCCTGCACAGGGACTACCCTCTGGTTATTTAACATAGCAATGGAACATCACCATTTTTAGTATGTAAACCATCTATAAATGGGCCATTTTCCATGGCTATGTTAGTTTACCCGAGGCTACTGCTACAATTTCCAGTTTCTTGTCTTTTGTCAAGTTCTGGTGGAAGTTGGGGTGTGAAAGACCTCCCAGTGAGGTCTTTGTACCACTGGCCTTGTTTTCACTAGATACCCAGCGTGCCGGGAGCCACAGCTGACATCTCCGTCGACTCCAAGCCAGGTGAGTATGCTTCAAGATGGGATTGTCACAGGATGGAATGGGGTACCATTAAAACAATTAACATCTAATCACATCGAATCGTTAATCGTCACTTTTCACATGACACAAATGCACGTTGGATTGTTGGATATTGTTGGATTAGGGTTAACGCATGCTAAGCCCTCATTTTCAGACAATCCCAAATCTTCTCGCCCTGAAACCACCAGTAATTTCCTCTATATTCCCGAATTCCTTGGATACCTAACACCTGCATCTCACTTAGTAACTGATTAGTTACTGGAATTCACCCAGAAGTGGAAGATACATGAACATACAACTTAGGAGACTTACACAACCTGGGTTCTTAACCAGTTGCCCTTCAGTCAAACTACTGGTAACGTAAGCTTAGAATTTCCGTGAACATTCACCACTTGAATCATTATTTTTCTATGGTTTTCCCATGTTTTCCCTGGAATCCCATGGATTTCCATATGTCCTCCCTTGCGCCGCCAAGCGCCGTTGCCAAGCGTTGCGCCGATCTTCGATCCACTCCCAGGCGACTTTTCGGAACTACGCACACTCGGTGGCCACACAGAAGGAGCTCATCAGCAGCATAGCGCCTTGGCGAAAATAGTTCGGAACTAACACACATATTGGATCATATGGCATGGCCATTTCAGGATCCTAAATTGGAGGTACCTACCATATATAAGGCCTATTTTTTAGGCCTATGTAAGGGAATATCCCCAGAAAATATGGCCTTATATGGTACAATACCTCCATTTTAGGATCCTGAAATTCCCATTGATATGGGGGTTTCCATAAATGGGCATAGCCCAATAGAAGATCCATTTATTTTCTGAATGATAACTGGGGGTTAGCCCTATTTTAGGAATCCTCCATATGTTGATGTTGATGGTCTATAGCCAGCAAAATGGTAAAACTGAAGGTTTACTATTGCTTTACCAACATTACTGGTAGAGTGAATGGTTAGTATTGTTTAGTCATTATGAGCATTAGATTTGCAACAAGCGAATCATTTCACGAATGAGAAGAATTATGTTGAAAGATGTGTTAATAATATTACGGCCAGGACAGGGATGCTGCGCGGGGAAGTGCGTTTTGACTGTGCAGGGCAAGTGTTTTGTGCATTTTGGGATGTCGGCGGTAATGGCCGAATGGCTGACGAGATTTGTTTCCAAAACAAGAGACTCTAAACCCCAATTCCTAAACCCTAAAACCTAAATATGACATGAACCCCCAAGTAAGCCCTGAAAGTAAAATCTCATCAAAACCGTTGAAAAAAACCTAAACACCCTAAATGAAACCCAAACCCTGAACAACCCCAAACAAACCCTAAAGAGTTGGTGACATGATAAACCTCTGGGCGGCACCCCCATGCAGTTGACGTTTTCTTCTTAATCACTATGGAAGCAGGAGAATTTGTTTTTTTTTTTTTACATCTTTTTGGTGGACTATGTATGTATATGATGTATGAAATATGACATATATGACATATGATAGATGATATATGTATATGTATACGTGTAGGAATAGGTAAGTACAGGCATGGGCATGGATAGGTGTAGGTCTCGGTAATCGTATGTCTATATCCACATACAATCCGGTTTTGAATGGGGATTATGTCAATCCATGATTTTGCAGGTGTGTTAATCAATCATAGTAATGGAAGGACGTCTTTCCTCATGGCTCAGATAAACTGAACTACTGAATTTTGCCAAGCTCGGAAGGTACTCCCAACTGCCTCAGCTTCATTTTACAAGTTTGTTGGCTGTGATCCTATACATCTACTGAACTGGGTTTCAGGCTGGTTACATCACTATATATATAATTATATGTATTTTTATATATAATTGAATTATATATATATAGAATTATATATATATATATATATATATATATATATGCAATTATATATATAATCATACATATAGTTATATGTATAATTGTATATAATTGTATATATATATATTATGTATATATATGTATATATATGTATACATACATATATATATATATATGAAATGAATAGAAATTAAGGTCAAATATGTGGTCCCACCCATCAGCCGTGTGCTGGGTGCCATGGCCACAGCAGCGAGGTTTTAAACGCCACGCAGTGGGTACTGCTGGAAGCTTCTAAGTCGGTCGAACAGGCCGTCTTCGTTGGAATCGTGGAGCCGCCCGTCCGGGACCCAGAACTGGAGAGTGGCTCAAAAATCTTGGAGATACAGTGAGATCATCTGAGATAAGTATATATAAGTATATTATGTATTATTATGTAATAAGATATGATAATATATATATGTACACATGCACACAGTGCATACGGTATAGATATAGTGGACATAGGTATCTTTACCTATATGTGCAGGCATAATGTATGTATGTATCCATATTTGCATGTGCAAATCCATATGCATGTATCGATATAGAAAACATAATATGTGAAAGTACATGCATACATTCCATTCCATTAGGTTCCTAGGGCACGTCTTAATTGCGAAAGTGGTCTTCGACGAAAGAAGTTCTTTAATGACGAAAACACATCAATCAACTAATTGCGAAAAAACTCTTTAAATGCGAAAGAATCATATACATGCCTTCGATCACTATTTCATCGGAGATCTGCTGGAAATGCGCCAGCATCAATTCAATTCAGAAGTTGATATTTCAAAGACACAGTCAAAGCTGGGAATGAATGATGAAAGGTGATGAACAGTAAATTTCAAATTACCTTCCTTAGAGGCATTCTATAGTTATTTGTTTCGATTGTTCAATACCTTTGATTTTATTCGCATTTAAAAGTTTTTTTTCGCAATTATTTTTTTTTTCGCAAATAGACATCCGGTTTCTTTCGCAATTAAACCGTACTCTGCAGCTGGTTCCATTAGGTTCCATTCCATTCCTTCATTCCATTCCGTTACAGTACATTGCACATTGCATCAGTATATATATATATATAATTATATATACTGTATATACAGTATATACATATTCCAGGATATTCAAGGTACACAGATCTATCCATACCCGGACCTGGACCTGGACCTGGACCTGTACATGTTGGTGACCGCTCAGGATCGCGCCGTAGACACCCTGACCGGCGCCATTCGGATGTCACGCAGCCGTGATGGCTGGGATTTCACTTCAGCGACTCGGCCTGCGCGGTTGGGGGATGGGGTGCACGGTGAAATCTCCCATGAAGCACCAAAAAACCAAGAAAATTCTGGAGACATCAATGGTTTTTTTGCAAAGGGATAATCGGCACCGAGCCGTCGACTTCTCGTTTTTTTCTGAAAAGGCATCATGGGTTGGGAAGAATTCAAGGCTCTTGTGGCGTTTTTTTTTTTGCGAGTGTAGATCTAGGTGGCTTTCATTTTGATATTGAGCATTAGCACACTGATTTCTACAACATGTACCCCAAACATGAAGAGATCTGACATGACTGTGATTTCTTGGAACCACAGATTAGCCACTCAGTTTACAGATACTGCTGACACTTTGGGGAACTTTGGAATCTTAGAACATCTTAGAACTTTGGAGATGATCCACTTTGCCCCATCAATAGATATTGATAAGTCATGAAAGATCAATGGATATCAGAAAAACATCAATGATCCATCATATCAGATAGATAGCCTTTGGATGCCTCTGGTAATTGAACATATTTTTCACATAGCTATTGAACATAAGGCCATTGACTTCGTTGATTATCGTTGATTTACCCTCTGGTTATTTAACATAGACATGGAAAATGGCCCATAGAAATAGATGAATTTCCCAGCTAGAAACCTCGATTTTTAGTGGATTTTCCATGGCTATGTTAGTCATAACCAGATGGTAATATATTAAAATATAATATCACATGATTACCAGATGGTAATATAATATGTTAAATTACCAGATGGTACCCGTTCAAAAAACCCATGGATTTTCCCATCGCCTTTCAGGCACTCCAACGGCGAGGCCTTGCGCATCGCGCCTGGGAGGACCTGGGCCGGACCGCCGCGGAGGGCCAGGCGTTGAAGCTGCGAGCTCTCCACGGCGATAAACAATGGGAAAACATATGGCTATGGATCAATACCTATGAAAATACCATTTTTAGGGGGATGAACATCCATTTTAACCCAGCTATTTTGATGTGAACTACAGGGGTACTATTGGTTTTGACACACTGCCATATGGAAAACATATACATACAATAATAATTAATAACCATTAAGTATAAAGAATTTGATGTAAAATCTCTGAACATGGGTAAAAGGTTGATAGAAATTAGGTTCAGCAGTGGTAAATCGAGTACAGCAGTTGATGCGAAAATGATAGAATTTGTCCTGATATGTCTGATATTATGTGATAGCCACCTGGAAAGAAGATGAAAGAAGGTTTTCGATGGATGTCCCAAAAATCGCGCAGATTTCCGTCGACCTGACCTATTCGAGGAGCTGAATAATCAGTGGACTTGCACGCAACTGCCCGGGCCCCAGTTGCATCATGGAACTTCGTTGATCTGCGAAAAGAAGAAATCAGGAATGGAATGAATTGAACTTTGTCTGATCATCTGGAACTGTGTTGAACGATCGTACTGGATCATTCAATTTGCGAAGAAACCATTTAGTTTCTTCGATATGATTAATTGCTTGTTTAATGAGCATGAAGAACATCGTAGAAGTCCCGATTTCTTGTTCCGGCCTCAGCCAAGTCAGTATAGCTCTCTCAGCTGGAAGAGCTGCCCGAGGAATAACAATCTTTGCTCCGGACGCGCACTAAGTTTGTATGCCGCCCTGGACCGGATGAGTTGTGTCGAAGTCTTCGCTGAGTGGCCGGGAGTTGGAATAGTTGAAATCCAACACGTTGCAGAGCTGTAGGCAGATCCAAGACTGAAGCCAAACATCATATCAAGTTGGTCATATGTTCACATACATATACACATATGTAATAAAATATAATATAACATAATATAACATAACATGATATAATATCATATAATATATGATATGATGATATATAATATAATATGATATGATATATTTAATCTAATATCACATAATACAACATGATATTATATGATATAATATCACATAACATAACATGATATTATATTATATTATATTATATTATATTATATCACATAAGATAACATGATATTATATTATATTATATAACATCACATAATATAACATAATATAACATGATATTTCATTACATTATCTTATATTATATAATCCATGTCCAACTGTATCCCTAAATCCTACTATCTCCTGGGCACAGAGACCTGGGAGGACGAAGAGGAGATCATGGGCGCAGCCTTTCGGCCCAGTTATTGGGCCCAGACGCTGGCGAAGGAGTCGAGCCGATCCTCGCCGATCTGGTCGAGCCATTGAGCCGAGTCATAGCTTGGTTGATTGGTACGGATAACCATTAAATATTTATAATGGTTATATAACCAGTTATATATTAATCATGGGTTATATAATGGTTATATAACCATAGTCATTACCAATTATAAAACCCATTACTGATTTGCTAGGGAAACTATGTTCAAATTCGTTTATATAATTGGTAATGACAAATCATAGGGAAATTGATGTTTATTATATAATATAACCCATAATGGGACTTTTACTAGCTAATTTTCTGGGGATAATGATAACCATTGAGAACCCATAGTAGGGGAATTCATTCTTAATGGGTCATTTGGGTCCAACAAAAAGAAGGAGATGATGGGAAAGTGAATTTGCATCAAAGTAGAAGAGTCCCTAACTGCCCTAACCTTTTGTTGGGTGCTTTTGTTGGGACCGCCGTGGCAGGAAGCTCCCTTCTTGCTGGATGCTCCGGCGTCCAAAGGTAGGAGCACCAACCTTTCAGTGTACGAGGCCTGAAACATGTTGAAACCGTCAACAATTGCAGTGGTTACTGCTCTGTTTAGATTGTATAACGTGGCAAACCCAATGCCATAAACCATTCCTAAGGTCACCATTTCTATGAGTGGGATTCCAACCATCCCCAGTCATGGTAGGCATATGGCTTTGAGCTTCCAAAGTGCACCAGGCTCACCCGCAACACGGTGCGCGCGGCGAATTCTTCGTTTCGAGGTGCAGGGACATTTTCCGCAAAGGACTTTGAGTATCATTGAGTGTCATTGAGTCACTGTAGTCATAGTTTTGTAAGGCTTCATGTAGCAAAACATACAGCCATACAGTAAACCTGCGATGACTGGGGATGGTTTTTCCATGTTTTTCCATACCACCCATTGTATGCGTTATATGGTGATTGAGGGGATGGTTTAGGGCATTGGGTTTACCACCAAAACATGCCAGATCTGAAGGAACATGCGAAAAGGATACCCACAGCATCGAGGCTACTCCAGCCCACCTTTGACACCATGTCGCATGGCCATGATGGGAAGAATATCAACATATCTATTTTCTCATCATGTTAAGGTAGTACTCCCTTCCCCCTAATACTAAACGCCACCCCCAAATAATAAACACCTCAGGTAGTTTTTAGTATTAGGTGGCTATTATTAGGGAACCCTATTAATAAAATTAAACCCTCAATAATAAAAACTAGTTTTTCCGATTTCAAAATCAATTAAATTTCCTTATATAACGCAATTAAAATATTGCCAAAAATTGGATTTCGAAGCGGACCCTATTAATAGAATTAAACCCTTAATAAAAACTAGTTTTTCCGATCTCAAAATCAATTAATTTTCCTTATATAACGCAATTAAAATATTGCCAAAAATTGGATTTCGAAGCGGACCCTATTAATAGAATTAAACCCTTAATAATAAAAACTAGTTTTTCCGATTTCAAAATCAATTGAATTTCCTTATATAACGCAATTAACATATTGCCAAAAATTGGATTTCGACGCGAACCCTATTAATAAAATTAAACCCTCAATAATAAAAACTAGTTTTTCCGATCTCAAAATCAATTAAATTTCCTTATATAACACAATTAAAATATTGCCAAAAATTGGACTTCGAAGCGGACCCTATTAATAAAATTAAACCCTCAATAATAAAAACTAGTTTTTCCGATTTCAAAATCAATTAGATTTCCTTATATAACGCAATTAAAATATTGCCAAACATTGGATTTCGAAGCGGATCAATTAAAAGTCAAATTGGCCAATCTGAAATTTTCCGAAATTAGAGATGGACCCTAGTTTTTAGTATTTGGGGGACGTTTAGTAATAGGGGGAAGGGATTATATCAGTATATAATCCCAGAATCTTACAGATCGTTGTATTTTGTGTGTTGGTGGGGGGTCTCACTCAGTGGTGAAAGCGCCTGGCCAGGCCAATTAGGCCAACGCAGATGCCTTTCTATCTCACACAGGCGCCAACATCGGGGTGCATTTCGTGTGCTGCTTGGTATTGGTATAGGTGAACGGTCTGTTTGAACGTATCCTTTTGGCAATAGAATCATGTTTTGGCATAGAACTTTGGAAGTCGGCATTCGTTTTCTCTATGGATTTCCGCACCGCGCACAGCTCAGCTATCGAATTGAGTAGATCACACTTCAGGCACGAAAGTATGGACTTGAGGTTCCTCTGAATCAAGGTGAACGAGTGCCTCCAAATTGATATGCACAGCGTCACATTCATATAATATAGTACACACATGATCATATATGGTCATATATGTACATATTGGATCACATATTGTCATATTGTGAACTGTAAATAGTCCAGAATCACAAGAGAGTGTGCCGCTGCCATCCATTTTCCACAGCAGTGGCACTTGCCAGGTGAAACTGGCCCAAAAGGCGATGTTGGCAAGTGCCACTGGTAGCCGGGCCTCCCAAGGGCCTGTGTTTTGAACATTTCGTGCTTACAACAAGTAGAGGGAAGACCAGACCTTTCAACTCTCCAATTCCATTTCTCTTTTTTACATTTTTTTGAGATGGTTCAATTAAAGAAGTACCTCTGTAGAGATTGTACCATCTGATGTCGGCAATTGGTTTAATCCATTTTAGATGGTTTTCGATGAAAGAATGCTCCATCTATTGGCTTTAGATGGTTTTAGTAGCATTTTAAAAAAATGAATCATATTTTGTTTCCATGCAGCATTCTACCATCTGATTTTGGCGCGTGCCCCGTGTCGCCGAGATGTCGCTGAGATGCGTGCAGAGGTCGGAAACCCTGGGTAGGGAGGGAGTTGGGGGGCCAGTAAATCATAATAATTTATGATAATTCATGATACATCATGATACATCATTGTTCATGATGATGATGATGATGATGATGAGGATGATGATTATTATGATTATGATTATGATTGCGATGATTATATATATATGTATATGATGATGATTCATGAATCATAATAATATACTGATATACATACTGTCAATCCTTCGATAAATGAATTATATAAATACAAGGAACTTCAGTGAAACCTGGACAGGCGAAGTTGAAAAAGATGTGGTCGCCCGTGTACCTCTTTCACCCCTGGTGGGAAGGCGTACGGACCTCAGCTATCGGGTGGTATCATGGTTTCTTGTGGGAAAAAGTGAAAAAAGGCAGACAAGTTCAAGGTAACAAGATTCATGTGGGTAAAACAATGCCATAACCCATCCCCCAGTTATCACCATTTTTATAGGTCGTATATATGCACCATTCCCAGTCATGGGTGGTTTATGGCATTGTTTTACCATGTTTTACCCACATTAGTTCTTGTATCCACTTCATCCTTCATGAACTTGCGATCACTTGCGATGCGCTTAGGAGAACGCCTCCAGTGGTGGACAACTAGCGCTCTCCTGGAGCGGGGACGGAGGGAACCCCTTGCCAGGTCCCAGGCTATAAAGTGTGATAGCTCACTTGTCATGTAGTTTAATTGTATAAATGACATGTCTGTGTTTGCATAATTATGTATGTATATATATAGTATATAATTATAGATAGTATATATATATATATATATTTACATACATTATATGTGCAAGTTCCTGGCCAGTCACGTTCTGAGACAAGATAAAACAATGCCTTTTGTTCCCGGGAGGTTAGACCTGGGGTCCCCAGGGGTTCAGACTTCGATGTCGAGGACGACTCCACTGGCCATGTGTGGCAACTATTCTTGTGTGGATGGTGTTGTGGTTGGGGCCTCGGACAGTGAGCTTTGGGCAGCTTTGGGCACGGTTTGGAAAACAACACAGAATATAATATATATATATATATAGATAATATACATAGTATATACATACATAATATATATATATATACATATTTATAATATATGATTAATAATATATACATAGTATATATATATATACATATTTATACTGCAAAGCTTATGACGTCTTCCAAAGTTGCGCTCGTTGTTTGGGGATACGACCGCAGGCTGCGGATACGACTTTGGACCTGGTGAGTTACGAACTCGCCTTGGCTCGGCACCGAGGGCCGACAGGCCATATATCGACCGTTTTTTTAACGATGGAGAAATATGGATCCAGGTGGATCCTATAAAAACCATCGTTGTCTAATAAACCTATACCATAGATATTAACCTATATTTTAGGTGGATATATTATTGACCTATATTAACCATAATTATAGATATCTAGGTATTAGCCATAGATATTAACCTATACCATAATTGTCTATGGTTAATTGTCTATGGTTATACTATAGTGGATCCAATTTTTCATAACTATAGATATATGGTTACTATAAATTTATTGTTTATAATTAGTATAGTCTATTACTTAATACTATACTATAATTGTATGGTTACTATAATTGTCTATGGTTTATAGGATCCACCAAGACAAGCATTATTTATATACTATAGAAAATTGGTGGATCTAATATGATCTAATATGACATATATAACCATAATCATATATATGACATATATAACTATACCTATACTATAATATGACTTATATAACCATAGACAATTATAGTATAGGATCCACTATAGTTATAACTCTAGTTATGAAAAAACTAAATTATAGTTAACTCTACCCTACTACGTATTATAACTATAGTTATATATGGTATAACCATAGACAATATAACTATAACCATATCTGGGGAATTCTGGGGATATAACTTGTTTAAGTTGTCTTCAGGTTTTGTTTTGTAGTAATGTAGAACACCACTTCACAAGCTACCCCCCCAGGTTTGCCAGACATGGGTGGTAGGTTAATAGCCACCCCCAACTGGAGATTTACGGCTTGTGGTATTGGTAGTTTGTCACATCATATCTGATGATCCGGCTGGTGACCCCTTAAAATCCATTGCATTCACCATCTTCCCGACTAAAACCGGCAAAAACATCGGGATATATCCTATTTTCAGACACCCAAATAGTTACAGTATCATGTTACAATTGGTGATTATAATTGGTGATACTATCCCATTCTATCCCCATGAAATCCGGTTAAATCATGTTAACATCACTGCTGTTTGCAACTGAGGCATGGTATCGGCTGCAGAGCAACCTGCTGGGAGCCCCCTGGAGTTTCGAGCTATCAGAACAAAGCCCGGGCTCCGATGCTGTTCTGGGGGAGGATTGCTGAGTTCAGCCACTTCACATCATGAAACATTGGAAATTCAAATTCTGGTGCGTTTTCCTCACGCAGGGAATGTTCGGGAATGATCCCAGTCATCACTAGATATCACTAGTAGTACTGTAATAATCATTAGGGATCATAATCCCAATCCCATTCCATCCGATTCCCATCCATTCCCTACGTACTACGCACCAAGAATTGGGATCATCTTTTCCCAAAATGGGGACGTCATGAATGTTTGTCCGAGAAAAGTGGCCATGAATTGCTGGGCCACATGGGCCACAAGTGCTATTTATTTTGGATTTCCTCCTGAGTGTATATATATATATACACATATATAGTTAATATATGTTAATATTATATATATATATACACATTATGTGTGTAAAGTAAAACCTGCGAAATGCACACTACGAATGAGTTCTTCAGAATGTCCAGTTGAAGCAATTTTTCGGGGCTTGACTCATTCGGATCTATCTTTTTCCATGTCCAGCGACGGCCAGACTCGAGCATCTTTATTGTGAAACAGATGGCGCCAATGTTTCCAGAGCAGGAGGGTTTGCTGGTCCGTCCTGGCATGTTTGCTGGTAGTGCTGGCAATGCCAAGCAAATCTTGCTGGCTCGAGTCCTTGCAGCTCGCCGGAAGCTATGAGACAGGATTCTGTGGATTCTGTTGAAGTTCAAAAATTGTCCAATGAGATTTAGATTGAATCAACAGTCAAATGCCTTTACCATGTTTGTTTGATAGAATCCAATTAGAATGATTGCCCAATTAGATTTAGTCTGAATTGCTTGGATACTGTAATACCTTGTGATACCCTGTGAATATTGGGTAATTTAAGCGTGGGCAACCCAATTTTATAAACCTACCATTTGGAGATGATACCACCAATTTTTATGGGGGCATGGTTAATTACTGGGTTTACCAGATTAATATTTCTCCAATATTCCAACCACTCCACTGCCAGATCGGATCCCAGATCGGATCGCCCAAAAATCTGCCAGATCGGTGCTTCAGACTTCCACTCGGCTCTGGTGGAAGGGAAGTTGATTGATGTCCGAGGACCCAGGCAAGTAGCTGTGGGATGCTGTCTTAAAATTGGAAATTAGATGGATTTACCATATATGTACATGATATACATGTATATATATATATATATATATTAATGCATATAATATCATATAACTGTAAAAAATATAGTAATATACATATATATATATATGTATGTCATGATATCCCCATGATAATCACCAATTGATTGCTATTCTGATGATGGAAAAGGATCAGCAACTGAGTCAGGACAGGAGATATCATTCAAGGGCTTGTCACTACGATTTCATCAATAAAACCATCCCATTGGGGCCTAAACCATGACTGCTTTCCCCAGAAGTTGCCAGTCTTGGATGATTCATAATCGAAGTGACATAGACCCTGAGAATCGGACACTGACATAGTCTTCAGAGCCCCAAGTCATGGTAGGGTCTATGTCACTTCAGGGGATGGTCATCGGAATTTTGGATGGTAACATAAGGTACCCCGGAATCCAGCGGTGAATGAATATGTTTCCATGAGATGACCATTCTTTTGGCTATACCGGTATACAGTATACTATACCCCATTTTCAGAGAAACGCAGATGATACATCAAGTTGGTGTAAGTTGATGAAACAGAGAAACGCAGATGATACATCAAGTTGGTGTAAGTTGATGAAACAGAGAAACGCAGATGATACATCAAGTTGGTGT
>Ga0126342_10009931_pt1 | contig 17037 bp, 15 predicted proteins | sample Cyp1metagenome_FD_92528 | JGI IMG/M metagenome (GOLD analysis project Ga0126342, IMG submission 92528) | Coral microbial communities from Lord Howe Island, Old Settlement Bay, Australia - Cyphastrea 1 metagenome | ecosystem: Host-associated > Invertebrates > Cnidaria > Coral ... | reverse complement strand
TATATATATATAATTATATTATGCAAGTATGCATTAATATGTGTTCATAATCTGTTGCAAATGGAGAATAAATTCTTCCCCAAGACTTGCTGTTTTTGGGTGGAATTCTTGCGCTGCACGTTGGACCCATGCAGGGGACGATCCCGACGACACCGTGCTGGTGCAACGCAGTGCTGCCACTCACTGAGAGAACAGAACCTCCGAAGTGTCGGCGGCAGGATTTTGTTCTGCCAAAAAATAGCGGTTTAATAGAGGTTCTTAAATGGGAACACCATCTACACATGGACTTATATATCTTATATATTCCGTTATATTCCATATATATTCCATTATATCTTATATAACCTATATATTCCATGAATGCGGGTTTATATACCAGTAGCCCCAAGTTGGTGAAGCATCATCATTGTAGCTCGTCTAGTAGGATTATGCTAGCGCCCAGATGAATCCCCTCTCCCCTCGTAAACACATGAAATCATATGGAACCCCAAAAAGTATTGAACCAGTCAATAGATTGGTTTAGGGGGAAATTTACAGGAAAACCACATATTTAATGGTAAAAACATGTAAAAACCATGGTTTCCTGTAAATTTTCCCTTAAACCAAGCCATTGAACCAGGGGTCTGGAGAGTATTTGTCTGTATTATTACTGTGGCGAAATATATCGAATCAATATCAGGTCAACAATATCAGATATCACTTCACTAAATGAGTCCACAGTATATATGCGAATTATGTATGAAGTACTGGACCAAGTGGCTCAATTCAAAGCACCAGCATTGCTAGACTCTCATCGCCAGACCCTTTGGTAATCAAACATCGCATAATTTTACAATTCCACCATATGCAGATGATTTATAATCTGGTTGGTGGTTTCAAACATTTTTTATTTTCCATAATATCTGGGAGAATCCTTCCCAACTGACGAACTCATATTTTTCAAGATGGGTAGGTCAACCACCACCCAGCATTACTCTTATAGGTAATATGATCCAATGATGTCCCCTTGAACCGCCCCATTTCTGGCCGGGATTTCCCAGCCATAGCACCCGGGTCCCATGGTTCCCCTGGGTCCCATGGGTCCCCTGTCCCTCAGGCTGCGCGGATCTTGGCCAACAAAGCGCTGGAAGGTGCCCAGAAGATGGAAGGTGGTCGGGGATCTCAGGTTGGGATGACTGGAAGAGCGGCACATCTGGAGATTTTTTCTGGAGCAAAAAAGTGCTTGAAACAATGGAATGAACACATGGTTAAGTATGTTGCTAAGCTGCAAAACATAGGATTCTTTGGGAAATTGATGTGAATGTAATTTGACCGTCAAATACGGAAAATCATACCATATCTCGTTGCTTTTGCTGGTTGTGTAGGTCTTAAAAGTGTTACGTTTTTTGGTGGTCAGATCCCAGTTCGACGATGCAAAACTCAAGTATTGTTGGTGAGGTCACTGGGGCAAAACCACGAAAAATTGGGAAATGATGTGAGATTCTTAAAGCATGGGTGCCTACAGGATACCCAGGATGCCCAGGAAAGTGGGAGGTTTTGCGTTTGGATTCTGGTTGTTTCAGGTGAAACAGATGCCTCTTGATACCCTGCAAGCCTTGCGATAGTTTCAACACCAGAAGGTTATATATACAGTATCATACAATCATGCATGCATGCATTACATTACATTACATTGCATTACATTGTATTACATTACACATTACATTACACATTACATTACACATTACATTACACATTACATTACATTACATCACATTACATCACATTACATTACATTACATTACAATACATGTACGTTGTTCAATTCTACGTGACATTGAGCATGAAAGCTCAGGGTGAAGATCAACTACCTCCCCCAAAAAAAGGCTGGTGTAGTAGCAGATTTGTTCACTGTGGGGTTCCAGACACAGGGGATTGTTGTAATGGGATGGGACTAACATGGATCAATACCCATTTAATCATATTTAAATATTCCGTGTATGTGGTTTAGCGATGTTTAACCCCATTGCTGTGGGTTAGTTACATGCACATGTGGGCTAAACCCACCAACTATCATTAGGGGCTCGAGTTAACCCAGCAACACACCTGGATTGTTTTCAGGTTTTTCGGATTGGATCAGCAATATTTTTACCAGATGAAATCACCATTTTGGCTGGGCAAATCACGATGTTTCGCAGTGAAATCCCAATCCAGCCTTCAGCGCAGCTGAGGCATGATCGAAGCAGGCTTCACCCTGCCAGACGTCGTGAGGCCTGGGTGTGTTCTCATGCTGTGGTGGTCACTTTGGGACCCCCTTCCATTTCGATCTCGAAATGGACCCAAGTTTCTCCCAGACGATTTCATATGGACACTATTCAGAGTTTATTTGGGAGGACCTCCATTATGACACCCATAATAAATCATTGGGTCTATTCATAGTTGGGAGGTTGCCCCAATAAACTGGGGTTCCAGGTTCCTCCTCTTGCCCGGTGCTGCGGGCAGAGATGTGCAGCTGCAACTTGGCTGAACATAGGTAGGCTAACAGATTGCTAGGCATAATTATTGAATATACCAGGTGAATAAGTCGGAATATATGGGACTTAATTGGGACTTACTGGAATATAGTGGGTGGTTTATTGGGATATAATTAATGGGATTACCCTCTGATAATTCAACAGTTTGCTATGGAACATGGCACATGTATAGATGATTTACTGATTGTCACTTTTGATGATACACTTTGCAGGTTGTCACTTTCTAGCTCTAGGGCAAACTGTTGGAAGCCCCGGCAAAAACATGGTGATTTTCGACAGCTATGTTCAAACTGCCCGAGGGCGTAGATTTCCCAATAACCATCAAAACCCCAGCCAATGCCTACATCCATGCAGATTTGCAAGTGATGGTGGTTGACAGAATCAATGGCTGAAGTTTTCATATACCCTTTGGTTATTTAACATAGCCATGGAAAATCACCATTTTTAATAGGTAAACCATCTATAAATGGGCCATGTTTCATGGCTAGGTTAAATAACCAGAGGGTAACATCAATTCCCTCTGTCCCCGCAGATGCAGATCCTCCATCAGCCATCACCCAGGGCGACCTCATGTCCCAAGTTGCCGGGCACTCGGATGACAGAAACTCAGCAGCTGAGCTAAGTCAAAACGCTGGAGGCTGCCAAGATTTGCTAACTGCGATGACTCACAGTGGGACAGTGGGGCACTTTTTGGGAACGAAGAAAAGGCTCCAAACCCAGAGCTTTGATGCGGTGTATGCATGTGTATGCCGTTTCTCTCGGAGATTTTGTGGCCAAAAATACTGATTTGTACATCCATCCGCTAAACCATGCCAGTCGCCACACAGTTTTTTTGCCGGAGCCAGATGGGTCGAGGTTCGAGGGTCGAAGCTTGAAGGAGCAGAGAGAGGCAGATATTCCTGATCTGCGAAGCATTCACTGACTGCAAGGATCACCCTGTCTGAAGAGGGAGACCACCCCATCCAAGTCCCATAAACAACAAAATTCATGCTCATCAATGTTCATCCTCTCATTCCGCACAGCTTAGCACAGCTTATGGGTTTACTCACGGAACGTCTCTTGTGGCTGAACTCCAGGTGCCCCTCAAACGTTGGGTAGGTCAGTGGCAGCAGTGCACTTCAGATTAGGAGAGTTTCGCTATGTATGGCGGTATCATGTTGGCCTTGCAGGATGGAATGTGTTGTGTCGTCATTTTGCCACTGAAATTAGATCCTTGCGGAATGGCTGGATGGGCGGGATGACCATTGCCGCTCCTCTGCCCAGCCACGTTTCAAAACGATTTTTCCTCATTTTTGTGTCCGCATGAAGTGATCCCCAAAAACTGCCGGTTGCATACGAAGAAACACTGGTTGGTGGTTTGGAACATGTTTTATTTTCCATTGGGAATTTCATCCTCCCAACTGACCTTCATATTTTTTCAAAGGGGTAGGTCAACCACCAACCAGCGTCAGACTCCAGCAAAACGATTTCAGGGCTGTCCCTTGGGAGAAATTCGGCCGGGGCGGCGCCGTCGCCACCAGGTGCTTCACACGGCAAAGGGAAGGAACAGCAGCAACACCGCAGCTGCCGCAGGAACGGCCCTCTTGAAGACCCTCAGCGGTGGAGGCGGGAAGTCACGGTTGATGATTTTAGGATATTTTAGGATATGGGTGAAAATGGGATTGACCCTAGAAAATAATCCTTTTGAATAGGGAAAATGATGATCAACCATCAAATTTTTGGAGTACCCCATGTTTTTTTTGAAAAAAACTATGCTACACGCTATGTTGGGGAGTGTAGCAAGCGATGGACAATAATATAATATATCGGGGAACATGATCGCCAGAATCCATCATGGGAACTTCCATTAGCCGACGATTACAAGGGATTTTTCAACCTTTCACTTTTTAATCTTGGATTAGTCCGATGGACCTGTATTTTCACAGGGTTGGATACATCAATCCAGTCAAAGTTTCGCAGCGGAATTCGCAGCCTATGAAGTAAAGCCAAATCTGCATCTCTCTGCTAAGTAGCTCGTCCCAGTAATCGCAAGCAGCTTGGTTCACTTCAATTATAGCTGGGCGAGTGCCCGACTTATTTTGTTCAAAAAGGTGGAGTTACAATCCACATACCCTGGGGTGGAGCACCAAGCAGATCACCCCAAGGCTCCAAGGCCAAGGGCCCAAAATGGCCCAAACATGCTCCGCGCCAGTCGCCCCAACCGAGCATGTGGCTGCCCCGGATGTCCATGTCGACTCTGCACCTGGGCTGAACTCTGGTGGGAGTTGAATGGGCGATATTTATGCGCTATTTTGGGGAGAATATCCAGCCAAAAAGTGTGGAAAATGGTTGGGGATATCATCTTGGAAAAAATGTTGTTGATATTTGTTGAAGGGTATCCAAGGCTACCAGTCATGCCTAGCAACGTTCTTAGACAGCCGCAAGCAGCAGTACGGGTTTGACCTTCAACAAATGGCAATGGACGAAAGGTGTGTCCCAATAAGACCTGCAAAGCCAGAGTGGCTGGTAGGGTCAAAGCCCAGCCAGTCCTACAACTTTACATTCGATTGGGTGTTTGATTGCATCCATGCCAGTACTATCGTCCATCCTCAGATATGCCCGCGGTGCGCCATGAATTTCTGTCGATCTATCAGATGGCATGGGTAAAGTCGGGTAAAGATGAACAGGGCCGTCGTTTGTTGGTTACAACTATGCTCCATCCTAGCATGAAAATTCTGGTTCCACATCGCATTCACAGGTGCGAGAGGTGGCGGACTGCGGTGTGAGGCTCGACGGGTAGGGTGGTGCCCCCCAAAGCTGGCCTTTCCCATCCAGGGATGCCACGCCAGGCTGCCAGCTGCCGCGGCGCTGTTGAGGCCCAAAACTGAGCAAACTTGGTATCCGGGTGACCATGGCTTCCCTAGATTTCCCCCGGGATCCCAATCGTGATGGTGGAATCACCCACCCAATGAATCCATATGAATCCCATGTTTGGACGGCAAGGCGGATGGCTCCCAGCGCCTCACCCTTGAAGCTGGCAGAGGCCTTGTTGGTGATGGCTGCACGAGCTGGCCCTGGACAGGCGAAAATCGATGAAGCTGGGTGTGTTTTTTCCAGACAGATTTGAACAAAAACTGGAGTTCTTCGAACAATGGATTCACCCGACAAAATGATGCAACATCTGGATGCAAGCAACAAAAACGCAGTTTTTTTTTTGGATCTACCCAACGAGAATTATTGGTTGAACCCAAAGCATCCCAAAGCAGCATTGATCAGCCCCAAGCAGCATTCATCCACAATTGCCGCTCCCCGGGGGGGGGGCAGGGCGGGCAAAAAAATCAGCGGATGGTTGTTTGTTGTTCATTGCTGGATGAAAAGGCCAAGAAAAAGGTTCTGGGCAAACAGGGCTGATGTGAATTTACCTCAATTTGTTTTACAGAGTTGCCACATGTTTGTAAAGCAGTCCTGGTCTTGAAATCATATGGTGTATATAAACAATACCTATGAAAATACAATTTTTAGTGGGTTATTTACATCCATAAATCCCATCTATTTTGATGTGAACATCTTAGGGGTAGTTAAGGTTTTGACACACTGCCATATGGTGATATATTTTTTTTATCGCCTCCAAAGGCTGACGACATTGTGGCCATCAGTGAAACCTTGGCCAGCAAGGCCTGGTTTCATCAGAAACTTTGCCAACTCGAGTTGGTTCAACTAAACAAACGTGCCTTTTTTGTTTCTGGAAATGAAAGAGACCTTGTTTTTGTTGATTGGAGTATTCTGAATGTTCAAAGTTTGGCAGTTTCAGTTTGCACATCCTGGGCGGAACATGGTTTTTATGATGGTTCACATGGTGAAGCAGACACTCAGCAGGAAGCGTTTCAGAATTTTCCCATCCAACTCATCTTGGACATCGTTTTGGCGACGGGACGCCCCAGTTTGGATGGGGTTCGAAGCACGAGGGATGCAGAAAAAAGGTCCGACTCGGTGGTTCTGAATTGTTTAAAGTCCGATGAATTGCATGATTGATGTGTTTTTTTGATTTTTTTTTGTACCAGAATAAGCACCGAAACCTATGGAGATTGGGATTTAACATTATACTATAATTCAATTTATCTTTGGTGGGCATGTGACAAGTTGGTGATAATTTGATGTTATTGATGTTATTTGATGTTATTTGATGTTATTTGCAACTCCTGACATTTGCATGCATGTGTACCATTCTTTGGCCAACCTGTAAACCCAAGAAACTACTGGGTGTGAAACCCCAATCCCGGCATTTGGAAGTGGTTCAGGAGCAAACGGAACCTTAGCGTACAACAACGTTCATAGGGTGTGGATACACCAAGGACACACCATGATGACGTTGATAATCCACAATACTTGCGGTGTCCTGACAAAAATGATGATTTGAAGGCAGGCAAAAAGAGATAATCATTTGTTGGGTAGGCAAAACATGGCTGTGTCCAAATTCATCATTGTTCCTTCCAAATGGAAATTGATAGAGGTCCCCCCGGTCACCGGTATACCCCATTTCGGAGACTCCAACGGCGATATCCCCCAGGTCTTCAAAGGATGACAACCTCCAAGTGTTGGTGAGACCTGCGGCACTTCAGCGGCATCCATGGAGCGCACCCGATTTTTTTTTTAGAGCTCAGATGTTTGGGGCGTGCAATGTCTGTGTTTTGTTGGCAACATGTGATGTTTGGTTTGTCATATGGTTGTCACTATTATAGTTAAATTATGTTAAATTATGTTGCTTATATTATTTTATAGTATGTGCTCAGTTTCAACTTGGGGATGTTACCCTCCAAATTTGATGGTTGAACCATAGGGCCATTTCTGGGCAAACTCAGTGAGGGCGATGGTAGATGGAAACGTGTGGAAACACTTCAGGTTGAAGCATTATTTTCGATGAGGCCAAAAAAGATTCATAGATCATTAAGGAACATGGGTTTGTTGTCAAACAGGGTACCCCCCAATTCCCAATGGATTATTAAATGATCAATACACATATATATATATATATAATATGTGATTTTCCGAGATGTTCCCTATTAAAATGGTTATATATGCGGTATCTCCTATGTTCAGACCCACAACATGATCCCATGGTTTTGCCGAAGGTTTGCCACATTGCCACTGACCCAACGTCTTGCCGATCTAAGGCGGCGGTGGCGGCCACTGTGCTAACTCAGTGGCCCTTTGAGGAGGTAAGGGTGGAAACTCTGGCGATCACTTCACGGAATCGTTTTTTTTGCTGGTTGGTGGTGACTGGAACATTGGTTTAATATGGTTTATATAATATGGGATAATAATGGTTAATAATGGTTAATCATGGTTAATAATCACTGGTTGATGGTTTGGAACATGTTTTTTATTGTCCACAATATATGGGATGTCATCCTTCCCATTGACGAACTCATATTTTTCAAGATGGTTATTGCACCAGCAACCACTTTGTATTGGGATTTTTCATGACTTGGGATTTTTGATGAATTGATATACCGTATTAATCGTATTGACAGGTTTTCCCAAAAAACAAGACTGGTTGATGCTTAAAATCCCCAGAAAATTCAAGAAATGATTGGATTGGTTTAAGGGAAAATTTACAGGAAACCATAGATTTTCCCATTAAATATGGGGCTTTCCTGTAGATTTTCCCTTAAACCAATCCATTGAAGAAATCTCCAACATTCGATCCTCAAAACCATCGGTCCTCAGATGGTGAAGCTCCTGCTGTCCTTGGCACGGCGACATGCGCTCCTCAAAGAGGAGGTCGCTGTTGGGCGCAGCTGGGTGTGTTGATTGGATCGGTTTTGAATGCCTTTTATGGTAATGTTTGATCATTTTTGTTGGTTGGCTGAATATATACATCTACATTGACATCTACATGTGTATATACATATAATTATATGTATACATGTATATATATATACACAGTAATATATATATACATACATACACACTCTATATATATATACATACATACTTTAGACATATATATATAGTATACGCAGGTGTTTTCTCTTGATCTTGGCAGCGTAGAAAAATCATCTCTCCACTTGTGGGAGGTGGATGATCGTTTACGCTCGGCAGTCTCGAGCCTCAGATTTCTCTGATTTTCCCATGGGAAAAATGTGGTAATGGGTGAGATCATGGGAGAATATATAGGTGTTTTATGGTGAATGGAATATAAGAACTTATAAGAACCATAAAACACCAAATTATATTCTCCCATAAAATCTCATGGTGTATAAGATTCATAATGGTGTTTTGAATGGGGATATTTCATGAGATTGATGAGATTTAGTGGTGATTCAATGGAATTGAATGGGATATAAGTCTCATAAGCCTCTTAGTTGATGTTTTAGATGCAAAGTCACCATGATTTGGGGCTACCCCCATAGGAAAGCTCCTAACAAAAGGGGAATCGGAATCTATCTGGAATATGATGTCATGAATTCTATAGGATGCCATGTGTTTATGATGTTTATGGACTCCTGAGGCAAATCCAAGACCATGCTATTGGTTCGGACATCACTGGGCTGATTTACATGTGTATTTTGGTCAAAAGAAGGGACATTTGGTGTACAGTGAACTATGGGTCAGACTGACGTGTTCTTTGCGGGGCTAGCTGAGCCATTGAAAACACCTCCGTTGATTTCTTATCATAGGGGATTGTACTACCAGCTTGATTGGGGATTGCAACCCATAATAGGAATACCCATCAAGCAACCATAATGGGATACGGCTATGTTTCATGATTTTCATGACTCAATTCCTTATAATTCCTTCACCTTTCATCGAATGCACTCCGCCAGGGTTTCTTGTCGTTGATGGGATGGGATAGGATTAGACTCTCCGGTGACATGATATATATATATATATAGATATCATATGATGTCATGATGTGTGGCTCAACTCGGCATCTTGTTGGAGACTACCAGACTACCGTCTCCCAAGAGTTACAGCCCCATTGGTTGGTCAAACAAAAATATCCCTAAGATATCCCGAAATTTTAGGTGATTTCATCCCAAAAAAAGACCATGGTTTCGGTGTGTGTTTAATATGAATGGATGAATATCATATTGTTTGGGTAGTTGTATTCCATTTTTGGCCCCATTCCCCATTTCTGATGTTTCCATCAAAGCCATCTTAAACCCTACATGGCCCGTTCGGGGATGTTCCATAGCTAATAGCTATGTGAAATGACTGGAGGGTCCCATAGGGACCAGGAGCAAAGTCAGTCGCCAGGCAGAGAAGTGTTTTACCTCCGAGCAGTTCCAGCTCTTAGGCCCAAGCAGCCAGGAAGTGGCCAAGCTGGCAGCTACAAGGTATGATTTCAACCAAAAATCAAGATTGAACCAAAAGAAATATGGCATGAAAAATTGGATTTATAGTTGATTGATGTTTAAGTTGGTGAACTCAGTAGGATAACTGTCTAACTATAGGGTCTATCGTAGATCTACACTTAGATGGGGTTATAAACCAATTCACAAACCGGGGGCATCACCGTGTATATTGGTTGTGACTTGAACAGCTGGATCATGGTTCAAGAGCTAAACGATGATTTTGGACTTTTTTTTGCACTATCAGGTGTATTGATATGGGGGGTTCCATAAATGGTGGATCCCCAAATGGATGGTTTATAATGGACAATCCTATTAAAATGGATGATTCCGGGGTATATACCCCTATTTCAGGAAACCTGCATATCTGTCATGGTTAAAAGTTTGTAGTCTTCAGTACCCGCCACCAGCGCTTGGGACTGGAGATTGGAATGATTGTGGACTCCGACTCCGCACACTCATTACTTGATTGAGGAGTGATCAAAATCCAACTTTATTATTATTATTGATCACTGATCACCATCAAAAGTTGGATTGGATGGTGATCAATCCATTACTAGGGATACCCGTCTACCCATGGAATGAGGATTCCTATGAAATGGACAAGAAACCATGTTTGCCATGGTATATGACCCCTGCACGTATATTCTATTCTTAGACATCCACTCGATTTGTAGCAGTTAATATCGAAGGGTAAAGACCCTGAAGTGGAGGACAAACCCCTGATTTGGCTTGCATTTGCCCAAACGACTTGGCTTGCATTTGCCCAAGCCTTGAGTTTGACGCTATCAGAATGTAGGAGTTTTTGAGCCCGAACCATATGTTTCTGGATGTTTCTGGTATTTTATCTGGTTGGTGGTTTGGAACATGGCTTTATTTTTCCACATATTGAGAATAATAATCCCAAGTGACGTTCATATTTTTTAGAGGGGTAGGTCAACCACCAACCATTTATACGTGTTTGATATTTCGACTGGTCTTTTCTTCTTGAGATTTCGGGGTCCAAAAAAACCAGTCACTGTGGCATCTGTCGGCACAGGTCCGAACGATTTGGCTGGAATGGCTTGGGGTCCTTGGAGCGAACGGAGGGTAGCGCTGATGAGACCAATCACTAGGGCTATGGATTGCAGTAACTCTGAGGAATCCAATATCCAATGATTTCATAACCATAACCCTAGTGATACCCACATGTTAGGGAAATTAGTGATTCCATATTTTCCACTATTATACCTGATTTTTGTCCATGTTGCATGATCCAGTATCCAATGGTTTCAAATCGTATTACATGTTATCTCCACGTCGTCATTTCATGCAGATTGTTGTTAATAAGGTGAGGACCCCCAGTCATGTTGCTATCCCCTTAACCCAACAGTTCACCAGTTCACAAAGTTGATCGGTGCATCAACTTACTGTAGCTATCATAGATTCAGCTCCCACTAAATCCCAGTAAATATATATATATATATTGTATATATATATACAATTCCCATGTTTCCTATGGTTAAAGAGGGTTAAAGCACCATCGTTCAACCATGGTTTTGGAGGTCCCTTCCCGGTGAAATTTCTGCCGTTGTTTCAGGTCTTGGCGACCTTGGGGCACGGCTGGTCCCGGCTGCATGAGGTGGGCTGGTGAATTTTGACCCTTTGAGCCACCCAAAAAATGGTCCGATTCCTGCCAAAGACATCCAAAGACCTCATTTCTTGATGATCATCTTCTGGTTGGTGGTTTGGAACCATGGAATTTTATGACTTTCCATGAAAAGTTGGGAATTTCATCATCCCAACTGACGAACTCATATTTTTCAGAGGGGTAGGTCAACCAACAACCAGAAAATGTGGTGATTTCCATGGGATTTAAACCAAAAAAAAGCTGGAATTTCTTTTTTTAGGATGTCCAGAATTTGGGATAGGATTTTCTGGGATAATCATGGGATAATCATGGGATAATCATGGGATAAATTCGAATATTGGGCAACCATGTGTCGGTTTCCGTGTATCGTCATGGGCGTCATTGAGTCGTCATGGATGACTAGTGATGATCCAGCAACCCATCACTAGTTTCATGGGGCCCAGTGATGTGAGTTCGTTGGTTTATAAACCATGTTAAATAAGCCCCATGTTTAAAAAGTTTGTTATATCTACCATAAACCATAGTTTTAGTTAAGCCACTTATAAACCAACGGTTCACGCTATAAACCATAGTGTTTTCAGCCACAAAAATAAACCAACGGTTCACGCGAGCTCGACTGGGGGCCCCGAATCCTGTAGTTTCATGTCATCCCAGCAAGCCATCCAGCAACTCATCCCCCCGTGGCCGCGGGTGATCCCTTGGGATGGTTCATCCCATCTGGGATCCCTGGGATCCTGGCTGGGTGACTCGCCATATGATCTATCTATGTTCGCAAAAAGTCAGAATGAGTAATAATATAATATAATAATAATATGTATATATATATATACAAGATGATTACATTTTTTTAACATATATTAATGTCAAGTGGTATATATATATACGTATAAACATGTATAATCATGTGCAATCAGAATTATTCATGTATGTATAATGTAAAATATTATCATCCTGAAGTAGATAGAAGAACATGAAGTTTAGAACATATTCCCATTTTAGTGAGGATTTTTGTTTGAGAATTACATATTCTATCTACTCCAGGATGACTATAATGTATATATATAGATCATCCCTGGTCTCAATGGCGATGGGGATAAATGAGCATCGCTTATATATATATTATATTATATATATATGTTCCTCTTTAATCATATAGCCAGCTATATATATATATGTATGTTCATGGTTTGACTATTGTTTGTTTATCTTCCAGCTCTGTTATTGATTATCTTGATTTTGTTAGACGTTGCATCGTTTTTTTTTTGAGATGCTGTCTCAATATTGACCCATTTGTGCGTTTTTTAATGCCCTAGCCCACAACCTTGCAGCCTCTTCAGCTCATTCAGGTGGCAGGGCAAGAGCTCTTACGGCGACTTCCACATTTTCCGGCCAAAGAGTTACTAATGGCACCCTGGCTGCGTTGATGGAGGGTTGAAAGTGTAGAGAAGGCCCAGCAAAGAGACACGCATGGGACAACTGAAGAAGGTGGAACATGTTGTTCATAAACTAAGATGCCTCGTGAGGATGTACATCAATTTTCATAGTCAGAATTGTGTTGCACATGGTGTGTGTGTGTGTGAGTACGTAGATAGACCTAACGTGGTAAACTACAATTATCAAGTTGATTATAAGACTCCAATTATTTAGGTATGATCCCAGAATTACCCTATCATTTCATAATCATTTTTGGGTTTACTTGGTTTGTCTACATGCATCGATGTAGGACGGCGGATTTTGGTCACTGGTCGTGAGGTATCTCCAGTGCTCTTTCAGGCGGATGTCATCCTGCGCTGCTTGTTGCAGGGTCAAAACTCGACATTTAAAATTCAGATTGGATTATGGGATGTAAGTGACTACGGATGCTTGAAATACCTTTTCACATATCGAAATATTTATATAGAATACATGTACATAGTTACACGTACATATATATATATACCATGCGTATTGAAATGTATTAAAAACAAATCTCTTCGACTGCCGGAAAGATTGCACCGAAAATGCCCCACTCGCACGGCCAGAAGCACGCGGCGCAGCTGATTGGAGCCTGGCCCAAGGTGTGGATCATTGGATCAATTTGGGTCATGTGGGGATGGGCCATGTGGGGATGGATCAATGACCATGTGACTGGGGGAATAAACATTAGGGTCCAAGGGTTCCGAGCTGCGAGCTGACTAGCCATGTCATCCCAAGATTTGTTACCCCCAGCGAATTTGGGAGAGCTCCATGTTAGTTGCATGACAAGGTGCTGTTTGATATTTTTTTGAATGTAATAGAAGTCAATTCATCAACTGGATTCATTCATCCAAAGTTGACATTACACCAGAGTGGGGTGATTTCCAGAAATTTGGCCAAAACCGGTGATTTTGAAGATTCCCCATCCCAAGCTCTTGAATTTTGACCCATGCCACGTTGGTATTTGGCCATTCTGATCCCTATATATGGCCCAAGTACACAGAAACCCTGCTGATTTCGCCCATGGTCAAAATTTGGTTTCAAGAGGTGCACCCATGCAACCATCGTTTACTTCTTCTTTCCAATGATTACTTTTGTTTCTATCCTTACCTAAAGGATAAAGTCTCCATCCCCAAGCCTCAGGTGCTCGCGGGAGGCGCGCCTAAGGACCCAAAGGCGCACCTGGGACTTGCGCGGGAGGAATTTTCTATGCTCAGCAGCAATTTTTCGTGCCATGCTATCGCTGTTGACATTGGAGGAAATCAACCACATCCTTCCAGGCCCAAAATCTGGGAAAGCTGAGGAAGCCACTCATCCCAGGCAGCCGATGGCTTGCTGCCAGATCAGCGAGGGCGACCTAGTCACCCAACTTTCGGTGGAATCTGGGTCTGAAAATGGGCTACAGCTTATTTTTTTTTCGCCACGAAGCATGGGGAAAATGATGACCAACCAGAATGGATTTAGAGGTGGCATATTTTGAGACAAACCCTGCCTCGGAAAGATTTGGACCATCCAATTCTGGGGTGCTGGAAAGAGTGGAGCCATGTGGAGCTCAAACAATTGGGGTAGTTGCCTGGTGGCTCATTGCCTCCCCCAAATCCCTCCAACACTTCAAAAGAAGGGACTTTTTGTTCACAAGAACATAGAAAAACTATCAAAACCTATTCAAACACCATGGGGTATGTTCCAGGGGTCTGTTAGATTATGTTGGATTTTTAGACTTGATCCAGATTGATCCAGTCGCAATGTGTTACAAGCAGGAGAGGCTGATGAAGCCTACTTTTGAGACCCAAACAGCACAGAGAATATAGGGTTTCATAGAAAAAATAAAACACAAAAAAAGCAAAACCAGAGCAAACAAACAAAACAGAAAACCAACAACAATAAAGAAAAGAAAACAAAACAAGAAAAAACAAAACACAAACAAAAAACTGAGGACAATCCAGGTTTTGTTTTTTTTTGGTTGTTTTCTAGTTGTTTTTTTGTTTTTTTTGTTTTTTAATGTGTTTTTCTTGTTTTGTTTCTGTTTTTTTCTGGTGATTCTTCCTGTCGGGTTGTTTTTGTTGGTGAAATCTTCAATTCTCAGAATTGGTGAAGTCGCTGTTGTGTTGCTGTTGGATAATCCGACCAAAAGCCCTCCAGGTTTGATGACACCGGTGGCTATTAGCCAATATCCCATGCATTATATCTATATATATATATATACATATGTATATATATATATATGTATATATATATATGATATGTATATATATAATTATATATATATAATTATATATATAATTATGAATATTATATTCCCATCATAACATCACTATTGTTGCTTAAATTCCCAGAAAGACAAAGTTGGGATGATCCTCCAGTAGTTGGTTTTTCATCCCATGAAATGGTGAAATGGTGTTGGTATCCCTGACATGGAAGGGTTATCCAATAACGGTTGGGTAATATTTAGAAATATTTAGATATGTCTGTGTTATCATCCCTGAATTTATAGTAAAAATACAAATGTTCATCACTAATTCAATTCATTCTAGTTCCATCCCATTCGTTTCATCTCCCGACTTCGCGAACTAATCCATATAAATGACATATTAGGTCAAACTTAGATGGGTAGTTTAATCCTTTAATCTTTTGGTATCAATGGGATCATCTACGTTCATCAGCTAAGAATTTATGATTTTTTGCAGGGGCCCTCTGGCTGATTGGCCATGTATTTACCATATCTGGTTGGTGGTTTCACACATTTTTTATTTTCCATGATATATGGGATGTCATCCTTCCCATTGACGAACTCATATTTTTCAGAGGGGTAGGTCAACCACTAACCAGATTATTATTAACCATCATTAACCATCATCATAGCCATTAGTATTAACCATCATCATTAACCATATAATAACCATCACCATTATTAACCATTTCTATATGTTTCTTGATTAGATCGTGTGAAAACTCTGCACCCGAGGCTGGTGCAGTTGGCTCGGCTGGTGGGTGACCAAAGCGAAAGTGAGGACAGGGGAGACACAAATCGCACCGGGGGATTCAATGGGAAAACATGGGTTTAATGTGGTTTTATATGATTTAATAGGGAGAGTAACGCTATACTACTGGGATGTTGAGAGATTTTGAGCTGACTCAAGAAAAATGGGGTGATTTCATGGGAGTGAACCAAGAAAAGCTGGGATTTATAGAGATTTCCGATGGGGACATAATGAGATAATAATGGTAGAATAATGGAAGAATAGTGGGATAATGGGATGTAATGAGATAATTGAACTATAATGCGATACCTAATGGGAAAATGAGATAGTAAACAGGGTTGCTATGATAACCACTTGTGGCCTGATGTTTGGCAATTGGCCACTTGACAGTTTTTAAACCTCAATGTTCACCCGTGTAGCTGGGCTGTTGGGAGTAATGTCCTAGGATCGGTTGAAGGATTTTGAAGAGGACACCTCCAAATTTGGCGGTGGAAATCCAGAGTTTCCTGTAGATTTGCCCTTACATCAAGCCTCTTATCACGTGGATTTCTCCCAGACAGCTGGACAGAAAGGCGCCTGACGCCAAGCAGAAGTTGATGGAGGCCAGGCTTTTTTAGTGTTGGAACCACAATTTTTGGGCTGAGGGCAGAAGAAATGGGGGGTACAATCCCAAGAACATAATATTGATTTAGAATGATTTAGATATATGCATGTCTAGAATCATAATGAATCATATATAATTGGATATAATAAGATGTTTCTGACGAGTGCGATGATATCACCCTTGTTCACGCGAAAGAAGGGCCTTGGTGTGTTTGGATTCAGGGCGGCCGGGACCCAGGGGACAATAGTGATTTCCCTTGTTCCCCACCTGCCAGGTGAGGGTTGTTAGATTTTATGTCAGTTGCCTGCTCCTCTCCTCCTCTCCTCTCCTCCTCTCCTCTCCTCCTCTCCTCTCCTCCTCTCCTCTCCTCCTCCTCCTGCTCAACCGCGACCCTCGACTCGACGCACAGTGTTCTCTGTCGGACCTCAACCACGACCATCCACGCCCAGTGTTCCCTGCCGGACCTCAACCACGACCATCCCCGCCCAGTGTTCCCTGCCGGACCTCAACCACGACCATC
>Ga0126342_10009930_pt1 | contig 17037 bp, 14 predicted proteins | sample Cyp1metagenome_FD_92528 | JGI IMG/M metagenome (GOLD analysis project Ga0126342, IMG submission 92528) | Coral microbial communities from Lord Howe Island, Old Settlement Bay, Australia - Cyphastrea 1 metagenome | ecosystem: Host-associated > Invertebrates > Cnidaria > Coral ... | reverse complement strand
CAGCAGTGGACCTTGCCAAGACCCTGTACTTCGGCATCAACCCCACCAAGTTCAAGACTGCCAAGGGCAAGGGCTCCATCACTCCCTTCATGAAGCGCCTCATTGAGAACGGCTACTGAGCAGTTGTACGATGTTGTACGCATGCCTCTGAACCAGAGGGTCCGGCAGCTGCCGGTTGTTTCATTTTGTTTGGTATCACGCCAGACATGCCATCCCACAACAGCTTGAGTTTTTGAAGGAAAACTTGCAAAGCCTGGGCCAGCCAGTTGCGCTAATCGAAGGGTCCCCTGGAGAAATCCTAATTTGGGGCTGATTGTGGCCCATTGAATTGCCACAGCAAGGGGGGACAGTTTGGAACTTGGTAAATCAATGCAAATCACGTGACAAGCTCAATCACAGATATAAGATATATTACACACATATATATATAGTCTATATAGTGTACAAATTGGATCATATTGGCTTACGATATGCCATACTGTACCTAGTTTCGGTGATATACGGTGATTTCGTTGGCCGGTTTCTGCATGGATTGCCGGCAAGGTCTTGGGAACATGTTGCCATATGCTATGGAAGTTGGCTGGAGGAAGACGCGTAAAGTGGGCATGCTTTATATGTGCATTAATCCCTTCCTCAATATTAAACACACCCCAGAAACCATGGTGGATTTATAGATATTTATAGATATTTATAGATATTTATAGATCATTGGAACCATTTAGAGGGTGTTTATTAGGTGTTTAATAGATTCGGGGATGAGTTCCTGGAGTCGTCGGTGAGCTTGCTGCAAGGAGGCCGGTAAGAGCCGCGACTCAAGGAGGCCGGTTGAAACATGAAGGAAATCACCGCTACCATCTGGTAGACTAACATAGCTATGGAAAAATTACCATTCAAATAGGTTTGCATCCACTATAAATGGGCCATTTTCCGTAGCTATATGAAATTACCAGAGGGTATCCCTTACACAGGTTCTTTTCGGTTTTGTTTGTTCTCGCTGAAGAGGGTAGGAATGAATTTCACAGCCTGGTTATGCCTGGCGCGATTTGATTTTGATCGACAGCTTGTCAGCGACAAAAAATTGTGGGTGTCATCAGCAATCAGCTGGATGTTGACACCACAGAACTATTTTTTTACAGAGGGCACCGAAAAAAAAGGTATGGTTTTATTCAATGAATCATATTTGGTTGAAATTTCAGAAAAGAATGTCGTTCGTGTGGAGAATTTTTACAGACATATATTTATTCTACCACTATGACGCTTATCTTTGCTTATCTGGTTGGTGGTTTCAAACATTTTTTATTTTCCATTTCATATATGGGTTGTCATCCTTCCCATTGATGAATTCATATTTTTCAAGATGGTTATTGCATCACCAACCAGATATATTATTCATTAGATCAGGTATTAATCACTAATAACCACTATTATATAACCACTATTAATCACTATTAACCATGGTTAAAACCACCAACCAGTTATGCTTTTCCGGTAAACATCCAGCCTTTTCGAACACGCAAAACATGGCGTTGGTGGATGGCTATGACAGCGATGAATCCGCTGGCAAAGCCAAAAGGCCAAGGGGCTTTGGCCCGCTGATTTTCCCAATGGGACATCCACTAGAAATGGGGAATCTATAGTGAATCTATAGTGAATAACTGGTTGGTGGTTTGGAACCATGGAATTTTATGACTTCCCATACATTGGGAATAATAATTCCAACTGACTTTCCTATTTTTCAGAGGGGTTGAAACCACCAACCAGATAAAATCATGTGCAATTTGTATCGAGGTTCCTTACAGCAACTCCAAGATTCTTTTGATTTGGAAATTAGGAAATTACAAATGCCCGAAGTCAATTCAGAAAATCATTTGCCATGTGGCCATAATTGTATATTTGATTTCGATTTCATCAAATCCTGTGAAGGCGGGGTCCACGAGACTACATAAGCTTTACTAAATGGTTAGTGATAGTCAATGGATCATATTGGATCCAAACAATGTTCCAGCTATATAATAACTATTAACTTCTAGTCAATCTCATGGTTTATTTCAACTCAAGATTTAGATACTATAAGCTTCAAGCGGAACATGGACCCAGCTTAGAGTTCCAGGATTATCCCTGCCCTATTCCTCAGGCGCCGTGTCGTGCGCCGGGAATCTCAGAAGAATTGCAGATTTGGACCGTGTCTACCAGGGTTTGGGGGTTACTGGTTTTGACCCAAGACCTGTTTTACAAGATACGTTCCAAGTTGAATCAATATTAAAAATATGATGAAACCACACCAATCAAGTTGCATTGCGAGAGATTTCCACGTTTGGGACATGCAATCTTGGGAAATCAAACGAACCCTTTGTTATTGGATGTATTAGTATGGGAAATCAATGAAAAAATGTGATGATACAAGACGGAGGGCTTGAACAAATACCACAACCAGTTCGTTGTTTTGATTTGCCGGTGCCCACTTCCAAGGCCAATACCATATATATATATAAATACATAACAACTTATTATTTAATTTTATATATGAACACGTCTCACTAGGGTTATGGATTTGAAAACTATATCTATGACTATAATCCAGATTTCCTTTGTAAACCATGATGACTCCAATAACATTGGTAAAAGAAGCAACTGGGGTTTATGATTATCATATCTATGGTCAATTGGGTTTTTACACCACAAAATGGACTTTAATTTCAGCGGAAAGACATGTTCATAATTCTTCGCTAATATATAGTTGATCAGTACACTTTTCAATCTTTTTACATGTTGCATTGTTTTACCCAATACAGTGTTTGAAAGGGCTGATAATTTTTACTATATTTTACTTGCCTAAATTTTATTCTGAATTGGATTTTACTTTTCTGAATCTTTTCCAGGCAGTTCCTATCCTCCAGAAATCAAACATGGCAGCTGGGAAACCCCTTTTAAATGAGCATTGACATGGGAAAACCATAGAAGTGCATGAAGGGCGTTTCCATTGCAATGTTTGATTACGGGAGGGTACCTCCCCGCAAAATGCCAGAGTTCCAAATATTTGCCCACTAAATTTCAGAATTGGATTGTACTTTTTCTGCATAGTTTTGACGTCGCAAGCTACTAAGTGGCAAAGTTAAACTGGCGCTACTATAGAAACGGTAAATACAACTAAATGACCATTACTATTTCCCAGTGATTTTACAATGAAATCCACTAGCGGGATTGATGAGCCACATGAACACATGGATAGAGGTGACTTTCAGTGATCAGGTCAATGGCACATTATGGGGATGGGTCGAAACCCTGCACCCCTGGTGAACATCAAAATAGCTGGTAGATGGATGTTCATCTTCTAACAAATTGTATAGGTATTGACCCATAGCCTTATGGCAATCCGCAGTATGGTTATGATGATCCAGGTTCTCAGCCACATATGTGCCATAGAAAGGGATGGTCACACCATAGGGGTGAATATGTATACCTATCGTAAGAAATCCCTAATCATGGTGGGCTATTTATGCGACCATATAATTGCAATCTTTTGAACTTTATATACACATAGTTATGATATACAATGCCCATAAACCATCATAAACTCAGAACTGGTCCATAAAATCCAACTGGTAGGTGGCAGTTAGAGTTATAATCCAAATTGACTAATACTTAGACTAACTTATTAGATATAAACCCTAGGGAAATTGGTATTGGAGGTAGGGTCTCTAAACCCAATTGACTATGGTTGGATATAGTGATGATATCCATAAACCCCAGTGAAATTGGAGTTATAAACCAACTGGTCGGTTGTTTAAAACAGCACCCCCTGAGGCTGGGACAAGTTGCCCATATCGCGACCTGTCCGTGCCGCACCTGCGCCAGTGGAGCGGCAACCGGAACCCGATGCCGGGGACAGCCGGGGGAGCGGTACGAAGCCTTGGGCGTCATGGTGGTCTATGCTTGGAAATCTAAAATAGTCATTACACTCATCTTTATTGAAGAAGATGAAAACATGATTCAAAGCCGTTTCAGATAGTTGATGATATTATTGATATTTGACAATCATCTAGAATGATTGCAATGATATGACATATTGATATATTGACAGTGAGCCACAACTCTGTGAAGTAGGTGGAGGAATGTGGAGGATGTTCACCCGGACTGGCAGCCATGTGCTGATTCATAAGCATGCTTTGGATCCGGTCACAGGTGGATTATCAAACTAGGAAGTAAATGACCGTCCCCATTGCAAATGCATGTGCACTTACATACATTCTCCATTCATACCTTCCTGCATTCGGACATTCACACATGCATGAATTCACACATTCATTCATATATATATATATATATACATATGTGCAAATAGAAACACATGTGATTATATATATATATATATGTGTGTGTATGTATATGTTATATATATATATATCTATGTGTGTGTGTAATAAATTATATTGAATTATGTTTAATGTGTCCCTATTTGTTTTGGTCACACCCCTGCTCCAATATCATCATTCATGTGGAACACCAAATTTCATAAACCATCCCCAAGTCACCATCTTTACATCTTTATTGGCGTTTTTTTGGGTTATAAACCATCCCCAACTCAGCTGGTCTCCCCAGGAGGTAGAGAAGATGGCTGCCGCTAGCAACGCTGACTCCCCAAATTCCGACTCGTCGGATTCGGAGGCGCATGGAGCGGTTTGTCGGAGCGACTTGTGATCAAAACCCCTGGAGTTGATGATTATAGTAGTTTAAATGGGATTTTAAGCATGAACATATGGGGATATGAGTGAATATTAACTGATACAGGATGGTTGGTTGATGATTAGTTCGGGGATTATACTATCCAATATGGTGATTGTAATAATCCAAGAACGGGGAATCCAGTTCTGTTCACCAACCGTTGTATTTTCTGAAGCCAAGAAAAAATCAGAATCCCAGGAACCGACCATGAACGGAAGTCTTCTTGCAACGTCTTAATCATCCCAAATAAATATAAATATAAATATATAATAATATATATATATATATATATACTCTTGTTATTTAACATAGCTATGGAAAATCACCATTTTTAATAGGTAAACCATCTATAAATGGGCCATTTTCCATGGCTATGTTAAATAACCAGAGGGTATATATATAATTAGATGGAGCCCATACTCAACTACACGCCCTATCGAGGATAGTTTTTTGGGTAGAAAATACCACATTAGCCTCAACAGCTACTGGGAAATTTGGGCCAAGGGATGTGCGTCGATGTGCTAGCTGTGGGTCGTAACTTGGGTGGGGTGATCCATATCAGTTTTCTGTATTCATATATGATATGTGTATGTATGTAAATATATATACATACCGGATATATATATATATATACATTCTGGATATATATATATATATATATGTAAGTATATACATATATACTATATATATTTTTGGGATGTAACCGGGGTCACTTTCTCCTTTTATTTCCCCATGATGAGGAGGTAAAAAACATCGCCGGAACTGTTGGTCAAGGAATCCTTTTCATAGGCAGTTCCGAGATTTGCACCATTTGAAAACTTAACCATCAGGTGAACCATTAGTTGGTTTTCGGTCATGAAAGTGGCATGGGCATCTATGGGCGAAAGTGGTTTGTTGGCGGACTTTCGCCCAACAAAGGGGATTGTCTTCAAACAGTCACTAAAACATACTACCCAATTTTGGGGCGGTCCCAAATGGGCCGACCAAGTTTTGACATAAACTGCACATACCTTCGTGATTTTCCCCACGATATAGATAGATAGATCGATCGATAGATAGATAGACAGACAGACAGATGTATACTATATATAGGGACCTATATTCGCTAACATTTACCCGAAGTATGATCTCCATGGCTACAGTATACCATGACTCTGGATACATTTTCAGCGAACTCTTCATGACATCACCCTGATTGATGGCCTTAATTTGAATCGTTTAGGCTCGTGAGTTACAAAAAATTGTTCAGATGAATGTGGATTGTGGATTTTGGTCATTTACCAAACACCAATCAAACCCGATTTACCCATGTGACCAACTCACCCAAAAGTGCTAGAAATTCCAAACACCCCAGGATGAAATACCTTTGCAAATGTTATCTGGTTGGTGGTTTGGAACATTTTTTATTTTCCATTAATATATAGGATAATCCTTCCCATTGACAAATATTTTTCAAGATGGTTGAAACCAGCAACCGTTCGGATCCTTGAGGATCCGGCGGTACCCGTGGCTCCACATCCGGCTCCACTTCCAGGCTGAACGTGATCCGGCACTGCCTTCAGCGAGCAGTTTATCCTGGCTGCCAGCCCCCAAAAAGGTCGGGAGGAGTCAGGGGAGAAATCTGGGTTCGTGGAGCTCGAAAAATCAGTTGAATCCTATAGGTCTTTTTTGCTTTGGGGTTGCAGTCAGCGGAGAACTTCGAAACCAATGTTAGGAGACAAGAGAAAAAGCGATGGGACCCAGAATTGAGTTACACGTCCACTGACTTTGACATGATTTGACATGCACAAAAAGAAACGAAATCTGCACCTGAGTTTTGTGGCGTTTTGTGGCGTATAGCAAGGCTAGAAAAACGAGCCGTGTTTCCCACCATCTCATACCATCTCTGCCACTTCGGACCAATACCAAGCGGCCCAGGCGGCACAGGCTGCAGGAACCGAGTCCTGGGAGTCCTGGGGGTCCTGGGCATGGGCGATGTCACCAACGGGGGAATCATATTGAATCATGAATTATCCTCTGGTAATTTAACATAACTATGCAAAATCACCATTTATAGTGGATTTTCCCATGAAAAATTGTGATGTTCCATAGTTATGTTAGTTTACTAGAGGGTATGACTGAATTTTCCAAACACCAACTTGTATCAGAATTTAACTGATGTGTTTTTGATGATGCTGGATTGGTGTTTTTTTGAAAAAAGCAGCGACACATTTTGGGGATCAAAGCCGGTATGTGAATGTTTTGCTGAATGGTCCGGTTGTTACATCTATCCTGGGGGACACATGTCCTGGTTGATTTCTTCATGGCACCTGAGGAAAGCCATGAGGGAAATCTGGATGAATTACAACGACTGCAAGTCCACTGTACCGATAGCAGTTATTTTCAGATATTTTCAGGTTAGTGAATCATTGCACAGCGGAATTCAGCCAAATGGATCCAAATGGACCAAATGGAAATTCGAAACATCGGACAATTACATACAATTACAATATAAAGGATCGAAATAGCTTGCTGAATAAGCCCTGGCAACCCTAGAAAGAAAAACACCAATCAGCTGCACGTAGCAATGCTGCGTGCGGTGCACCACGTGCGCGGTGCACCGGGAGGATCCAGCCAAGTCGAAATTGATTTCGAGTCCTTGGGGAGACCAAGGGAGATACTCGGCGAAACTGAAAGGCGTCTAGGATATGTTTTTGTTTCTTCCGGTGCTAAAATGTAAAAACTAAAATGCATCCTTACCTCCATATCAACTCTACTTCTCAAGGCGATGGAGAGAGAGAGAGAGAGAGAGAGATATATATATATATATATATATGCATGTGACCGTATGTGTGTGTGTGTGCGTGCTTTTGTGTATACGCCTATCTACTGTATATTTTGGTATGTAAAAATGTGGGGAGTTCCATTGCCACCTGAAATCTGCATTTTGAATTCGCTGGAGGCGTCTAGCACCCAACGCCTAAGACCCAATGCTTAACGACTCAACGCCTCGGCATGATCAGGTGGCCATTGTTTGCCAGCAGGATGTTACCCTCTGGTAAACATACAAAAAGCTATTGAAAATGGCAATTTATAGTGGATTTTCCCATTAAAAATGGTGATTTTCCATAGTTATGTTAGTTTACCAGAGGGTAAGTACCTTGCAATGGGTCAAGCATCGTTGGTTGGAAGTGGCTATAAGTGGAAAACTCCCCGAGAGAATTCAGTAGGAGGTGCATCCTTTGTCCTGTGAAGTCAGGGGTTGGTTTCCATGTCCTATTTTGGGGATGTTGAACATCACCTCAAAAGTACTGTATTTCTTCGAGACTATGTCCCCAATAGTTGGGTGATAAAATTTAGGACATTTACCATGTCACTTAACCAATTCTCGGCATTGCTGGTTTCTGGTTTCAACATCCACGCACCGTCCCATCCTGAGGAAGCCGCAAGTGGTCGGAAGTGCGTGGGGAACCCCAGCCGAAAGCTGTCGCGTTGGACATGTGGCACCTTTTTTTTGGGGGGTGAGGACAGCCGGGGAATGGTCATCAACGGGTAGATAAAGAGTTTCAACATGAGGCAGCAATAGACAGCTACAGCAAAGCAGTCATCACTTGGACGGCAACGAAAACGGGCGGCTTGGGCAGATCACCACGGGGGACGGGCTATGGATTTGAAGAGATCCACCCGATGATTGGGCCCCTGGTGGGTCCTATTGTTGGAATGGGATTCTAGTTGGTTGCAGCATGTTGCAGCAATCTCGACCTCTTTGTTGGTTCGGTATCTAGATTTAGATATGTAGATGGATGGATAGATAGATAGGCAGATAGACAGATAGACAGAAGGCGGATAGACGGACGGACGGACGGACAGACAGACAGACATAGGTATAGAATGGTATAGATAGATAGATTAGATTAGATTAGATTAGATAGATAGATAAACAGATAGATAGATAGATATATAGATAGATAGATAGATAGATAGGTAGATAGACAGATAGACAGACAGACAGACAGATAAATAGATAGATTATTCACTTTGCTGTATTACTTGGAGATGTTATCCACCCCACCTTTTGGGCAAACCAAATGTGTTTCCTTCTTGCCCAGCCACAAACAGGAAAATAAACCATATAAACACACACACACATATATATATAATATGATAATGTAATATAACATAATATAATATAATATTATATTATGTAATATATATATATATAACGTGATAAACTAACAAAATCCAGAGAAACTGACATTTTTCCATCACAACTTCCCAGAAAGCTGCCTTCTCATAAGGACGGCCTGGCTGGTGCAGCCGGCAGTGGCACCCCAGGTGGAAGAGGAGGTCTCCCAGCCACATTTCAGGGGTGTTTTCAGATGATTTCAGGGTTTTTCCAGGGTTGTTTCAAGGTTTTTCAGGTTTTTTTCTTCATTTTTTGCGAAACATATCAATGTCAAGGATGAAACACAATGTGATTTCAGTTTTTTTTCAGGTTTTTTTCCCTTTTTGACAAAAACCCCATGTCATGATGATGGATTGGTTGGTGGTTTGGAACATGGATTTTATGACTTTCCATAGATTGGGAATGTCATCATCCCAACTGACTTTCACTCCATCATTTTTCAGAGGGGTTAGCAGCAACCACCAACCAGTATATTCAATATATATATAGATTATATTAAACATATATTAACCATATAATCCTGGTGTAAAAAAGATGGAGAGTGGCGAGGTCGAATATTTCGAATGATGGTGTTCGGATCGGGGGCATCATCCCGACGCTGTTTTGACTTCAGGTGAATGAAATATGATACAAAGTGAGGCCCCCCAACGATAGCTAAGTTGGTTTATAACTCCAATAACTATGGTTTATGGTATTTATAACTATAGTTACTGGGGCTTATAAACCAATTTATAACTGGGGGGCCCCACATTGTAGTAGGAAGTAATTTATGTATCTAGACATAGTCCCCGGACTATTCTGGCAAATTTGAAGAGGGGATATCGAGCGTGCTTTATTGATATTACCTGCAATGAATGATGACACTGATAACCAGAATGACTTTGATGAATTGCGCCATAGATTTGTCAGCCATCATATCACAGAATGACTCATCTGAACTTTGGCTATTGCGTCTTGGAATCAACACAAATTGCGCCATAGATTCTTCCATCTCTAGGTTCAGGAATTTACTACACTATTGATTTGGATTTCCAAGATCTACCCAGTGGTTCGGAGGATGAACAACAAAACAGAGCTAAGGAGCTACAATCAAAATTTCTCAGCCACATTATATATTATAGCAACAAGAATGGAAGGATATATAATGAACATGGAATGATTACGGCTATTCTGGAACTTTGAAGAGAGACGATAATGATACAATGGTGATGCGTTGGTGATCTAGAGGCTTTTCTGGTAATTTGAAACGGGCACATGATGCCATTTAAACATATTTAAACCACCTGTTTTCATGGTCAAGCTTAATTATCTGGGATGTAGTTGTCAGAAATTTCACCTAGAACCTGTGAAATTGTTTTTCAGCAAATGGAAGGTTAACCTATCCTGTAGTTTTCCCAAAAACAGTTCAGGATATGATGATCATCATGTCAAATGAGCAGGGCCAAGATGCCAAATCCCATTGTGCGGACCCCTTGGAACCAGCGATTGCAATGGGATGATACCAATCAATGGTGGGCCTTACTCAATTGGGAACCAGCTTACCTATCACCTATCATAATAAAAAAACATCCTGATCCCCATTGTTTCCTGGTTTGATCGTGATTTTCCACCATGTTTATCCACTTTTCTTGGTAAAATAACCAGATTGAACACCGTTGTTTTTTTGCCCAAACCCTAATTTTCCATATAGTCATATATCATATAGCATATACAGCCCGGTGCCGGAACAACCTGTCAGATCTGTCAGGAACAGTTCCCCGTGAGTTTGTTGAAGCATCCTTTGCTTCGCTCAGCGGGTGCCATAGGGACCTCGATGGGTATTTTCATCTGCAAGATGGTGCATCAAATCCCACAATAGGGACACTGCATATGCATATATATATATTTATGTATGTATGTATATAAATAAAACTATATATATATTTATATTTATAAATATATGGAAATATATATATATACAGAAGTAGATAGATTGGGGTTTTCAAAGATCTTTCCACTTGAGTGAGGAGGTTTGGACAGTTCTATATTCAACCGGGATGATCCAGGATGCCTGTTAATTAGTATATATATTACATACAGGACATGCATAGGACATGATTCGCAGATGCCTACCGAGGCAGGCTGTACGGAAGTTGAGGCTGAAGAGCTGGAGATGCTCGGTGTAACAGTCGGTTACGGTTACGGTGGGTTTTTCGGTTGGTTTCAATCCATGGCAGAACTCTGGGATAACCACCGTCATAAGTTGGGATATAACCCCGATAGATCTGGTATAGTTTATCCAATGAGCCAACAGGGGGTGAACGCGACTTGAATACAACCCTGAAATGCCTGGGATTCACACTTGGTTCATCCATGTTCATCCCCAAGAATCATGGTAGGATTGAGCCAAGATTTCCCACCTAAACCTCAGTGAGAATATTTCGCTAACCCCACAAAAGAATGCTAGCTTTCAGGGAAAAACCCTGGTAGAATGTGAAAACTGCGGTGTCTCATATATTATTTGGGTTTGTTATTTGTTCCGGGGGTTTATTCTTGGCGGTGAAACTCGTTGATTTACCGTACATGTGTTGTTATTTTTGAATGGGTATTTCAGATCACTATGATTCACTATGTCAACTTTGTGACTGACACATGGCCCCTAATGTGAAACTGCAGTCCTCCAAAGGGTGATCACAGGGGAAACGCAACGATGCCTGGTATGAGCCAGGCATCCTCCAGCAATTTCAGTCGCATAATCCCCGTGTGAAACAGCGATCTCCACGGTCAATGTCCACTATCTTTGATGGTTTTTTGGATTTTTCTTGGTTCATTGCCGACAGGTGTTTATGAGATGATGTGTGGTTTTTCGAAATTATCCTCTCAAAACTTCCTGAAGTTCTGCGGTTCTCTGACTTCGGCTCCATGAGTTTCTCTGACTTCGGCTCCATGAGTTCTCTTTTGTGAGGTCGAAGGTCTCGAGACTAGTGCACATCACCGCGGAGAGCATGCAGGCTGAGTAGCCATGGTCAAATCTGGGAGATGTTGGTGTAACACGATCTGGGAGCCAAAAAGACTGATGGAGCCTGACATGTCGTGGATTTTGTTCTTACATTAGTTACACATATATGTGGACAAAATGTCGAGTGTGATAAAAATTGGGCCTTGGTCCGTTTACTTCACAGTTCGGGAGCCATTTGGGAAGAAGGCGCAGAGATATTAAAGATGTCGGCTTCGATATGCATCGCAATTGGAGGTTGGTCATATCCATGGCCATGACCATCAGGTATATAAATGATTTCACTTTCTGGGCTGGCTTTCTGGGCAAACCTTCGTAAGTTTTATGGAGGAGCCTTCGATTGTTGCCACAGACTGCTAGAATTTAGCATGGAGCCGCAAAAAATCATGGGGTTTTGAAGATGATGTTCCCATATGTTCCTATTGAATATACTATTGAATATAGCATATATAGCCATCATTTGGGTGAATTCTATGGTGAAAAGTATGGCGATCAGGATCCTGACTGGAAGATGAACAGCCTCCTGGTGGGTCAGCCTGGCTACATGCGTGGCCATGCAGTCCGGGACCCGAGTGTTTTAAGGGGCCAGAAGTGTCATGTTTGTCACAGGAAGCTGAGGGCCAAGCTTGAAAAAAGTTGGTGTTTGAAATGTTTATAACTATGGTATTATAACATATACAACTTTCAACCTCATCTTTATAACTCATCTACCGAAAAAAGGTTAACCTAAGTTACAAACCAACTTACCTATCTTTTTTGGGTCCCTTCCGGCCTGTTTTTGTTCATGTTCCATCTCCTGACATGGATCCGTTTTCGAATGGGTTGAGCAGGGCGTTGATTCATTTAGTTGATGCAACACTTAGATGATCGGTTTTTGGACCAGCTCTACCAATGATTGGGTGACTGGTTGGTGGTTTGGAACATTTTTTATGTTTCCATATATTGGGAATATTTATCCCAACTGACTAATATTTTTCAGAGGGTTGAAACCACCAACAAGGTGACGTTCAAGCCTGGAGAACGTGGTTTAATTAAGAGGTCACCAATGATGAAGGACCTTAGACACGAAGAGCTTACACACATGGATCACCCATTGCTGAAACATGTGTTTGGCCATGACTTACACAGTATTTGCAAAAGGGAACGGGATGATAATACGTTGGAAGTAAGAGTAATTGCCTACGCTTGCCCTATTTCAATACCAACCCACATGTTGAACCCACCCAGCAGCATCGATTTGACCCCGTGGCGTCCCGAGGTTCCAAAGGGCGTCAGCCAGTTCGATACTGACCAGTGGAATCAGACGACCCTGGCCTACCCAACTCGAACGCAGTCGAGGACAGACGTCCCACGTCCCCGGGACTCCAGAAGGCTATCCCCAAACCCAGGGGTGCACCCTTGAATGACCATCCGATTTAGTAAGTGATGAACACGCCTGAGTTTTCCATGGTTTTCCCTGGGTTTTCCATGGTTTTCCTGGGTTTTCCATCGTTTTCCGGAATGTTCGCCAAGTTGATGTATCCCCAGAAATGGAGCCGGTCGGTTCGCCACAGTGATGTTCCCAGATGCTCCATGTAAATATTACATACCAACATTTACCCCCAAAAAATGACCCTATCATGTTGCTGAATATTCCAGAAGCTGGGCTTCAGGAAGTCTCACATCAATTGGCTGGTGACTTGGTGGCGAATTCTTGAGGCCCAAAGATAGACACCTTAGGTGAGCCCTCCTGTTTACAAAACCATCGGTAAACGGTGATTTCACCAACAAAAAAAATGGGATCGAATGGGATTTATAATGATTTATAGCTGATGTATGATAGAGTTGACGCAGATACGTTGGTGAACCTTTGGTTTCATGGGGAATATAAACGTACATTACTGGGTTTATAAAGCAACGAACATAACTGGCGGAGCCCTCACCTTGAATATAGAATCCGGGTCTAACATAGCGATGAAGTACTTGTTTGGTGGATGCTATAAAGTATCAATACATTATATGCCCGTGTGCAGCTTTTTGAAAAACAAACTTAGATGGAGAGATGTACATCTACAGATGTACTCAACATTGATAGGAGTGAAACCAAGAATAATTGAGATAAATATATGACCACGCGGCCCATGTGCTTCCTATGTTGCGATGACCCAAATGACTTTGTCAGATGATAAATATTGCAGGTTGGAACCACCAATAGTCTTTAGGTGACAAAACGGAATACAAATGTGGTTGAAGACTTACCTCATGGTACAGATCGATAGATCATAGCCATGTAATATCATTCACTATCGGATGGCTAAACTTCACCATAGACATCACTAAAATCACTACCCTCTGGTAAACTAACATAACTATTGAAAATTGCCATTTATAGTGAATTTTCCCATTCAAAATGGTGATTTTCCATAGTTATGTTAGTTTACCAGAGGGTAACTTAAGCTTTTGCAGGGATCAACGACCCACCGAGACAACTAGGCTTAGCCATTATGGTGGCTTAGTGCTTGAAAAAGCTCCCCAGCTTTGGCGTTAAGGCACAAGATGCCATCAACAAAGAAGCAGAACATTTGGACCGAGCAGCTCATGGCAAGTTGTCCAAGGTACCTTTCTGGTGTTTGCTGCCAGGAGTTACTGCTGGGATAACCAGCAATAGATGGGAAGATGCTGTGAATATGCTGGGAGTATTTGGTAGTAATGGTTGTAACATGCTTGAATAAATGCCCAAAACCAACCATATTTTCACACATACTGTGGATGGGCCAGCGAAATCCTGCACCACCAATTTGGGATGGTTGAAAGCCTCTTTAAATAGTGGGATGTTTACTACCGTTTTCAACTGGCGATTTGGATTTCGCAACCATCCGTATAGCTGGTGGTTTGGGTTGGTGGTTTAGATTCCTGGGAATGATCGTGAAGATTACCCTCTGGTAACCGTTCACATAACTATGGAACATCACCTTATTTTTTATGTGACAATTCACTATTTCTATGGCCATTTTCAATAGCTATGTTTGTTTACCAGTGGGTAAATCACCATCAAATCACCATTTATAGTGGTTAAATCCCATGAAACCACCATTTTTCGTGGGAAAACCACCAACGGGTAGTGAATACTTAAGGTTCTTCCTTCACGAGGATTCTGTGATTGCAAGCCGCACCGTATGGATCCATTGAATCGTGGGACAACATGAACCTGGCACAGGCACAAACTTATGGCAGATACGGTTGGTAAAAAAATCAAAGAAAATGTTTATGAAATATGTTTTTTTCAAATCTAAATAATCTAAATCTAAAAATTAAATAATGGTAAATATTGATTTAAATATTGTATATTCATAATATATATATATATTATATTTCATTATATTTCTATATATTTTTAATTTATTGAATTTGGAACAAATTGAATACATATATACTGAGAGGACAAAAGTGCCACTTGTTGAGATTTGGTTTCTTCTGCGCAACCTTTATCCTTAGAATCCTAGTATGGAATTGTATCGTACCCTGATCGTATTTCTACCCTCCAAAAGCTCTAAAGTCGATTTAAAAATGGGTAATAAATAATCGTCCCACGCCTGCCACATAACAAATTTAGAAATATAATGCGCGGTTGATCGAGATTTTTTATTAAATTTCCACGAAATATAATTTTTAATTTTCTTGAAATATGTTAATATATATTAATATAATTTGTCCGCATGGAGGACGAAGACAATAAATATATATATATTATAAATGGATAAATAAAATTGTATATATATATATATGGTGATTGATTTAAAGGTCTTTATAAAGAATTTTAATTTTAATAATTATTTATATTATATTGGGATTTTTGCGAAAAATTTTTTCGAATTCGTGATTTTTTTTTTGTGAAATCTTTTAAATTTTAAATATTAAATTATCTTTTTGGAAATTTATAGTATTAAATAAGGTGCTTAATAAAACATTTTTAGGAAAGATTTTGTATATTGCTAGAGGCATTTTATACAGATTTTTGCTTATTTTTTTCTAAGGATTGGTAATTAATATTTTGTGCAGGGAAGATTGGCTTTAAGATAATTGGTATAACAAAATTGGTACATCTTATTTTCGAATTAAAACCCTTTATTTTGTATAAGGATTACATCTGGGGATTGGAAAAACAATTTTATATATATCTAAATTATTCTAAATCGACATGGTGAGCCTCGTTTTGTATAGGTTTTTTTTTTAAAAGCATATCCCGTGGGTGTATAAAATGGTATTCCCAGGGATTTTTGGGTATTATTTTCTGAATTCTGAAATAGGAACATTAACTTTCCAATAAGGGTTTATTACTACCACATTTATCTCAATACTAGATTATATGTGGCAGCAAAAAAGAGCGGCAACCTGTGGTTTGATATTATTCTTTGTGGCCCTTAGATAACACCAATACAAAATCGAAAACCTTCCTTTTTTTGGAAAAAAAAAAATAATTGATATGGTGATCTTGATTTTTCCAAAATATATAAGGGGATATATAAAATTAGATTATTTCTTGAATTGAAATTATATTGATACCATGATATTATTTATAGAAATTATTTTAAAAAATATTTATATAATTTTTTTTAATATATGGAATTGATAACCACTATATTATTGAAATATGGTCCTATATATTGAAAATATTTTAAAATATTTTATATTTATTTTTTTATATTCTAAATTATTTCTATATTAAATATTATTCTTTAAATTAGATTCTAAGGGGGATTTATAAATTATTTTATAATATATATATATGGTAACGATATTTAAGTATTAGTGGAGGGCGGGTCAGATTATAAGGTCCCGGAGGTAATATGAAATATCAATTTAATTTTAATTTATATATTTAAATATAATTATAATTTATTTAAATAAATTGAGTTTTATATATTTAAATAATTGGATAAATTAAGGATAATTATTTTGGAAATAATTTAAATTATTTAATAATATATTTAAAAAATTATATATTTAAATATAATTATTATATAAATTATTATAAATTATCTAAACATATTTAAATTATATATTATTATTATTTATTAATATTAGGAAAGGTATTCGATTATTTTTAAATTAATAATTAATAATTAATTATATAATATATATAAATTTATTTAAATAAAAATTATATTATATATAT
>Ga0126342_10009929_pt1 | contig 17039 bp, 15 predicted proteins | sample Cyp1metagenome_FD_92528 | JGI IMG/M metagenome (GOLD analysis project Ga0126342, IMG submission 92528) | Coral microbial communities from Lord Howe Island, Old Settlement Bay, Australia - Cyphastrea 1 metagenome | ecosystem: Host-associated > Invertebrates > Cnidaria > Coral ... | reverse complement strand
CGTTTCCAATGGGGAAAGGGGTTTTGCAAGGTCTGTGCCGGGACAGGGGTCGTGGCGAGCGTTTTGATTGGGAATAGCTGTCAAACGCAAACATTGCAAGGACTTTGGCGTATGGGTGTATCCAAAGAATTCCAAAGATATCAATAGAATCATACCATCCAAATACTTGGGACGAACTGATCAAAGTTGATGTTTAATCAGCCAACAAGATGAGTTTGGCCGGACAATGGGGGGATTGAAACAGAGGCCAACGGTTGCTTGGGTCTACAAGGATGCTGAACCAACATCCAGTGTCCGAAAACCGGCAGAGTATCCCAAAAGCTTTGCGGTTCATCATCGTTCTCTTGATTAAAAATGATATGTTGCGTTTGGGATAATTTTGGGGTATAAGACAGAACGTGACCAAACCATTTGGGTTTTCTGGTATTATTTTTGAGGTTTTCGTTCTTGGACAAACCTGGATTTTTGAGACGTTGTCATATATTCTGTGGGTTCTGACCTGCGCCAGATGATGAACAATCCTGCCATGATGCAGCAGGTCCCGGTCTCTTCGGAATTTGTTTCTTCAGCAAAGTCTTCAGATGCTGTGATTTTTGACACTGAAAGATGGGGCCAGGGGGTGCTTGATGTAGCCAGGCGCAGCAGATGATGCAGGATCCAAACATGATGGCGCAGGCAGTCACTTGTGACAATGTGGTCTTCCAATGTCTTCCAGACAATCACTCGGTGGCAATTGCCGCAAAGTTTCCTGTTTGCTCATATTACTATGTGAGTTTCACACTTCTTTTCCTGCTGTTCAAGCAGATCTAGCAATCTAGCAATCTCAGAATCGGCGTCATTTGACGCTGCATGTCATCGTTTGCAGCCAGCGATTGACGAGCAAATAGGTGCAGCAGATGATGCAGAATCCACAGGCGATGTCCCAATTGCAGCAGATGTGCCATGGATGCAGGGAGAACTTGGGTGAGTCCTTCAGTTTTTGTTACGCTGGATTATGTTGAGTTATGTTGAGTTGTGCTGATTTATGTTGGTATGTGATGGAACCCACTGAAACATCACAAAGCCGAAGACATTTCATTTATAGTTTTTCATAGCACATCCGAGGATGGGCAACGGCGGTTTGGGTGGCTTCGGACGCTAAGCACCTTGGGTCATCTATAGCCGCCCCAGGGATCCTTTGGAATGGGAGCTCAGTCAAAATTGACTCACTCTCCAATACCTTGAAGTACAGGCTGTGACATTCAGATAGCGATCACCAATTTGGACCTATAGTAGAAGCAGAGAAAAGTGACATGAAAGCACGTTGACTGTGGGTGATAGCTACCTCTACAAAGGAAAGAGGCAAAAAGCTGTCAGCTTTCCTGGATCGGTTTGTCCAAGGAATTTGGCAACGTCCTTTGTACAGAGGAACCTGTCAGTTCGTACATCATTTCGAAAATGGCTGCACAGAGAGATCGTATGACCAAGGTGCAAGACGCAAATCGGCAGAAGTGAAGTATCATAGGAACTTGCAAAAGCTGTAGAAATGCTTTGCACGTTGCGAATGAGTCCCTATACTACCTGCGCCCATTTCTGTTCACATAAGTGCCATTGGCTAATACGGGACAGTTGGAGTTGCTCAAAACCATCAGCTGCAGCCATCATGGCATAGTCGCAAAGATCTGGCTCTTATCCACGCAGCAATGAAGCGGGAAACAATTTCAAATGACCAGCTCTAACCAGCGTAACCAGCTTCGATTTTCAATTGTTGCTTCAACAAGGTCATACATAGTAATACAATGTAATACAGCTGATTTGATTTGGGTAGTCTGAGAAGCCAAAGTCCCAGTCACTAACAGCATGGTACGGTTGTTGAAAACACCACCATGTCGGACCATGTCCCTTTGCTGTCTGCCTTGCACGCCACGGACCTTCAGATGTAGGAAAATACCCAGCTGAAACGCTTCGCCAGCTGTAGCATGTCAAAGGTAAAGACTATCAAAGCCACAGGTGCGGATGGGCAAGTGAACACCCTGGATGTGATCCTACGGAAAGCCAAAAGTGGCAGCATGGTATTCTTTCCAGGTGATATTTCCACGGGCAGAGAGGAGATGAAAGCCGATGAAGAAGCAAAGGAATGGCTGGAGTGGAGCACTGAAGGTATTGGACAGCTCCTCGCGCGCAGATTCCAATGCTTGAACATCATTCTGGTGCGGCCAGCAAGAATGCGACAAGGCCACAGCTGTTATGATCACTTCTTGACCACAAATCTGAATGGTGACCCTCGAGATGGCGAGTATGATTCTGAAGGCTCAGCATCTTTACATCTATTGATGTTGCTTGAGGACTTGACTGTCCAGATGGGAATACCGAAGAGTGATTTCCTCTCATCGCTTCATCTGGTTGGCTTCAGCAAAGGAGCCGTTGTCCTGAACCAACTGCTGGCTGAATTTGGAGCGGACTCCGCGCTGGAAGAAAGCCCTCCGTTTCGATTGCTGTCCATCACCCGGACCATCGAATGGTTGGATCCTGGGATCAGCGATGGAAACTGCGTGTTTCTGACAGATGAAGATTTGCTCCGAATGGCAGCGAGTCGATTTCGAACATGTCATCCAATAACTGGTTTGTATGTGGTGTTGTCTCCTTTTCAACTGGCTTTAGACAGCTACGAATTTGACTATCCCGAGGACGAGGAAGCTTGCACATCGGAGGAATTGGGCTTGGACCTTCTGCAGTCCGTCATGCAAGAGGAAAACATGCCTCTAGAGGTGGAATATTGTTGCTTCAACAGAGAGCCGACCATGCATACGCATTTCCGTGTGCTGAAAGAATTCAACATTCAGCATATTCTGCGCAGTGTCTCAGAAGGAGAAGGTGGCGGACAGAATCAGAACAAGAAAGTCTTCAAAGAATCTCGCAGCATAAGGCATACGATCACGATGACATTGTCGCGGACGTGTGTTTGCATGTGAAGCTTGCAAAAATAATGCAGGCTTTAAGTGAACCTCCACCAAGTCTTTTGAATTTCATGGCCTGAATTTTTAAAGTTGCTGTGATTTAAATGGGCTTGCTGATAGATACAGTACAAGTTTTCTGAGAGTTCATTACTCAGACACGTTGCCTCGAGTTTCCAGCCACTGCGGGCTGCTAATGCGCTGTGTGTTGGTAAAATCAGCCAACACCAAAACCAGAAAAAACCAGCATGCTTCAAATCCCAGCCTGTGCAATACCTTGCATTCGAAAGGTGAAAGTGAACTCGTAGTGCATATTGCAGTTGAACATTGGCCTTTGCAACCATGGCACATATGCCGGTGGCAACCTATTTTCTTTTCCACGGCAGACGGCAACGGCGCTTGTCCTCTCTTGGGCTCATCAGTACTTTTCGTTCAACAGCGCTCTAGTCTTCGCAGCCACTTGCATCGGTTGCAGTTCCAAACTCAGCACGATGGTCATAACTTCATAACGACGTCCTGGAATTTATTTCATGATTATTCAAATTGTAAGGTGCAGCAGCCAGAACACTGGAATCATCATCCATACATCCATTCTATTCATCCGGGATCTATCCATCTCGGGCAACTCCAAGGCTGTGCGACCTCGCATGCTACCTGGTCCCTTGGCTGGGGAGACCTCTCAACTCCAGCTATGGCAGTGGGTGACTGGTTTTGTGAGTTGGGGTAATAAGTATTGGTATTGAATCCTTAGTACAACTTTGACATATAGATAGATAGATAGATAGATGGATAGATAGATAGATAGATAGACAGATAGATAGATAGATAGACAGATAGATAGATAGATATAATATATATATATATATATAGATGTATACATAACACAATAGTGTATGTATAATCATACATATCTAATGCCCAGGCAGCAACTTATTATTTTTCTGGCCAAATGCGTGTCAGTTTCGCCGCAAAGGAGTGGCCTCAATTGATGCTTTCAAAGTCAGCAAAACTCAGAACGTGTGTCAGTGTAGTTTAGCCATGAGTTGATTGTTTATTTGTTTAGCTCATGGCTAACCCACAATAATGATACGTAATGTTAGTATGGAAACCTTTAATATCCTTTAATAAATAGATGACTATGAGTATGGAACTTGTACTGTTAGTAAAACAATAGGATCCACCATCCAAATGTTACCATTTTTATGGGTGGTATACCATCAACATATGGCGGGTTTACTGTTGTTTCCCCAACATCAGGTTATGTTGGGGTTCCATTGTCAAGTGGACAAACACTTATGGTCGGACACACTTGTTTTCTTTTGACAAGGCACATCGACATGGAGATTTGAGGTCATGTTATTATCCATGTGTATCCGCACCTTTGCTCATTAAGTCCTGATTGTTGCTGGTTAAAACCTCATTTTGGATGGTTAAATTACCATGTTTTCAAACTGGATGGTTGCTGATCATGCTGATCCGTCTCTGAGGCTGCCTGCTTCCAAAGGCACAGAGATTTTGAGCAAAGATCTGAGTGATCTGAGTTTGTCTGAAAATTATGGGAAAACTCCAGTCCACTGGTTAACCATATATCATCATGTTCATTCAGTTTCCCTATTATTTGATGATTTGGATGGCCATTTCAGAGTGGTTTTTGCCTATTTGTAGATATACACCCATTCGTCATGGGATGATCTCAGCTTGCCATGAACGTGTTTCACTCGAGGTTTGCGTGCGATGAGGCATGGCTTTGTTGGCGTGTAGCGTGTTGAAATCGTCGTGAACTGCTAGATGTTTGATGATGTTTGGGGGATTTTGGGGGTGTGGCCTTTCCTAAACACCCAAATGATCTGAAATGTTCATAAAAGCCATGGCTGAAGAGCGTTGTCACCGAGGAGAATCGCATCCATTGTGTTTGTTTGGAACATTTTTGCAACGGCAACAGCATGAGCATGCAGAAGGTGGATCCTTTACGCACCCTCACTATTTGGGCTAACAGTCGCAAATGACTTGCCATGAACTCAGAGCCGCTGCAAGCTGCAAAATTTGATTGACAAGGATCATCTAGAAATATATATATATATACTTATAATGTCCCATTTTTGATGGTTAATACTAAGTTAATACCACCTATTGATGGTGATTTGGGGGATGGATACAGGAAATCTGACCGCTGGGATCCACCAAAATTTGCTCAGGTGTGGTGGCAGCATGTGCACTGACCCTGAGCAGATGGATCTGGCCAAGGTACTGGATTTTTTGCGGGACTCTGACCTGGATTTGTGCGACATCTCACCCATCAAAAATGAGGACTTCAGTGGCTTCACTATCAAAAATGGTGGTATCATGGCATATCATAGGGATAGTTCCTTTCTATGGACGAGTTGTCCATTGGAAGTAGGGGTTTTATCCGTGATTCCTCACGGCGGGGTGCAAGATGTGCAAGGCCTTCGAAGGTGCTGAAGATGATGGTAGTGATGGCAGCTTGCGGCTACTCCAGGTGGCCATGGTCAACTTACATGGTTTTCCCAGGGGATGGTCGTGGTTCCATGAATTTGGTTTAAGAATGTTTAAGATACGGTAAGAAATCCCATGCATTGTGGAATGACCATGCCCATTCATCCCAATTTGATTTCAGTATGAGTATGGGTCAAAATTGAGCCAGGAACTGCAGATGTTGTTTTTTTTGAGTAGCAAACCATCCCATTTTGGGGTACCAAATTTTGGCCCCCCATAGGGAGAGAGAGAGAGAGATATTACTTGGTCCCTTGCCAAGTAGTCAAAGTTTAAATTCGTTTCTGTTTGATACAAGTTGTTTTCAATCATGTTGTTTGTTGTCAGGTGGTCCCCACCTTGTGTATCCGACTTCGACCCACACTGTACATACCTTAACCATCCTTAACCAAACGTTTGACTTTGGAGGGCACGGCACGCATCCATGGAATCCATGGCAGGTTGCGCGGATCGCATCATCTACACTGCCAAGAAATGAGAAGAGCCACCTTCAGGTCGTGGGGTGTGGGTGGTTTCCTGAGAAATCTGAGAAGGGGGTTATTTTTGGGGGACCCCAAAATCATCCAAGTCACTGCTTGTTAATGGGAAAAGCAATGGCTTTGGGGTCGCCATATTTTAGGAAAGCTCCACTTCCTCGTGAAAGGTTGAGTCCAGCAACTCAACAGCGACAGCTATGACTTTGCCCATGTCATGGTTGCAGGACAGGCATTGGTGAAGTGTTGAAGTCGATTTTCGTAGCAGCTACATGGTGGGTCACATTTCATCACGTTTTTACTAGTAACTAGTAGATGAGAAGATGGTGCCGTTTGCTGCAATTGGGTAGGTGCTTCAGATTCCATCAAAAACAACAAGATTTGGTTTTGAGTTTAATTTCTCGGATACAGCGGGATATTTATAAGATATAATTATATTTGTGTCATGGATTGTTGTGTATAGTCCATTTCAGTGGGGCTTGATTTTTGACCTATACCACTCAGCGTCACAGTTTTGCTGCAGGAGACCATGAGGGCAGCAACGAGTGGAACTGTGCCACCGCTTTTGATATTAGTAGGGCAGGAGCCCCATCACTCAATGGATTGGTCAAGGGAAAAAATGCAGGAAACACCCATATTTCACGGGAAAATCGTTGGTTTCCTGTAGATATTCCCTTCAGCCAATCCATTGAAACACAACGCTTTCTACACTGAGCTGAGAAATGCATGTCAGGGTGTGTGTGATTGAAACTGTGGCATACCCAGAAATGGCAGTTTTTTCATGGGAAAACAGGGATTTCTACATATTTCTACCAGTGGACGGAATAGGATACTGCAGATACCCAGTTTTCAGACAAAGCCATGTTGCAATCGTATGCAGTGAGGCTCGCTTTGGCTTTGGGTGTGCTGATTCTCCTTTTGCTCCAACGGCCTGATGTCCCAGACACGAGGATGGGATATGGAATGATGACGTGTTCCTTTATTTTTGTGGGCTTGTTTGAAAGTATGGAAATCAATGGAAATCAAAAATTAGATGATTTAAGTATATTTAAGTAGTCTGTTTCCTATTTGTTTGATGGCCATTTGGGGGTATCCACCATTTCGAGACACACCCGTGTATGTGTAGGGTACTATGTACACTTGACTGGGATCTGTATCGTTTTTCCAAGGCTCGACTCGCAGAAAATCTCCAATCGAAGAGGCCTTTTGTCGGATGAAACATTTTGACTCGACGCGCGAAAAAAACCATTTCTGGATGCTCGGGAGCGGTGGTCGTGCTTTTTCGCGTCCAAACTTTGTAGTGGCACAGGCATTCTTCGAGCATTCTGTGATGGTGAAAGAGTGTACGGGACATCGAAGAGCACGAGATCTCTTCCAGCTAACAACTCAAAGCTGTGAGTTTTAATATCTACACATTCGCAGTGAATTTGCTGTCGGGAATGCAGTGCCAAGACTGAAGCCTCTATAGCTTGCAAGGAAGACTATGCTCAGCTTTTCGAGACCCGAACCTTCGCTTCCAAAAATGGCAAGTGGCTACTGAACTCAGAAATGGTGCACAGCATTGCACTGCAAATGAGTTTGAGGCGCCCAGGCACCAGTTGTTGGTATGACTCAGATTTGCACGGCGAGTTGGGTGTCAAGGTCGTATCCTGGCATGGGAGCAAGCTTCACTCCCGGGTTTGGAGCACAGTTCAGTTGTTTTCTAGATGTCTTTATAGTATCCTCAGTTGTTTCCATCACCCGAGTACGGAAGATCAAAGTATTGTATCGTTGAGCAGCCAGGCTTGCAGGTTCGATTTTCACAATTGGATACATTGGGGATAAGCCTGGCAGAGGATTATGACACAAAGATACACAAACATGGATAGTCCTAGAGTTTGGCTACCGATCAGTGGAACCACTAGGCCAAAAGCTGCCACTGCAGAGCTTTTGGTGTCCAAGTGCGCAGGCACTGCTTGAGGCCACATTCCTGTGCAGCTTGCAGTAGGCAAACACCAAAAAATGGAAGGGCTGCACCTGGAAGATGCAGTTGCTACTTTCAGATATAACAAACAGAGTTACTCCTAAGGAATGTTGATGCTCTCCCTTTCATTCAGAGTTGTGGATTGATATTTGTTGCATTGTTTGGCTTTCCACGAGTGACGAACTAGAAAAGGATTTGCGAGTGAACCAGCAGGCACTTTCGCTTCGCCCAAAGCAAGGTCTCAAAGTTGAAAGTTGAAGCCACATATATTTGTAGTCACCACCAAACCTCAATATTCACTAAGTTTCTTGGCCAAGTGCCAAAATGTTGGAACCGCAACATACCGCAACCATTTTGATCATTCTTCTGGTTGAGCATCTCAGTTGTGTGTATCCCATGCTAATCCTGTATATATATATAATATATTTATTTATATCCAAGCTGATGGCACAGGTGCAAAGACACCAAAGATGTGGCCTCATGGCCGCGAATTCCTCAAGAGCTAGCGTTTTGGACTGGCACGCCACAGCCAGTTAGAACGAGTGTGAGCAAAGGCTCATGACTTGCTTCCAGAGGGTACATTAAATATAGATATCATAGATCCTTGCGTAGCTTTGTACAAAGATTTTGTAGTGTGGCAGGGAAAAGTGGATGGAGCGTGATCATACGAATATCAATGGAAATGGCAGACAATCATCATGCATGATGCTGCATGACATTGCATGCAGGGGTGCACAAATCTCATCATTTCGCCGCATATTGATGTTATGCCAGAGAATGCATGGAAACATCATGGAAGCAACACAAAGCACAGCCATGAGATGGAGAATGATGGAGATTTGGAACAAAAGTATCAAACATGAAAAACTATATTGGATCTATTGGATATCATACAATTTAATATTCGAACATATTCAATAGAATGATGTAGTACATCAACATCGATCAACTAAATGTTCAGTATATCTATGGCTGTAAGAACCTCCTGTCCATCCCTGTCCCAAAACCCACGTGATGCCGCGACCTCCCAAGCGGTGCCCTGGGGAAGCTGAAGCCAGAGATCTACCTTCTGAGGTGCCCTGCGGCATGTGACACGATCAAAGTAGAGATATGAATGAAATCCCATGATATCCCTATGAGTTTCAATGATGTTCCATGAAGATGTTCAACTGTTTTTTTCCCGAAAGAAATTCTGGAGCATCACTGATTCTCAGGAGAATGCGCAGGGCCCAAGGTCATTATCACCTCCGAGGCGTGAAATGCGTCAAATGTATGGCATATGTTCTGATACCAAACATATAGAAAGACATGGCAGTTCAGTGCAGTTCATCTTGCTAGAATCTATCCCAGCCATTTTTTAAAATCAATTGTGGGGATATAGCAGGCAATATAGTCAGACATTTGGGAGGAATTCTTCAACTGGACAGGTTCTTCAGCGACAGCCGGCAGCACCAGTCTCCAAAGGCAGGATGAACAGCAACGCCGGCCGCTGTCGCGATGCTCTGCTGATGCTGGGCTAAGGTTGGTGATGTAAAGCCGCCTCCCAGCCACGTGCCACAAGGCCGGATAGTTATGGATTGTTGGCATTTAGAACTGTTGTGTCAGTTGTGTCTCCCTCCCTGCGGTGCGAAGGTTTGCCGCATGTTGCGGCATGTGGAATGGAGAATTGATGCTCAATGAAACAGAATGGAACAGAACGTATATTGGCACAGGAAACACACGAGGGATCACGAGGGTACTTGACACGCATAAAGAGGAATCACAATGAAGGAAACCGTGCTGGAGCACAGAGCCAAATTCTGACTGAAAGAAAGAAAATGTGACGTCATTTCTGTAGGCTGGCTTTGCCCGGAAATGCGGGATGGGGCCCCACTGAAAGCCGCTTCGAATCATTTCAACGGGAATATTCAATCCGCATATATTTGAAACTGTTCGAAAACGTCAAACATGCTATCATCATTAGAGTTTGGGATAGTTTGAGGTACCCCGTTTTCAGACGACCGCCGTTTTTCTTTGGTCTCCAGACATGACGGCGACGGCGAGATTGCGGCTGGACGAAGTGTCACGGCTCTTTCCTGAGGTGTGGATGATCCATTTGGGGGGTCATGGGGGTACCCCAACAGCTGGATGGTTCATGTTGGACGTTGCTTAGCGTGGGCCCCCCAAACAATTTAGGTCTACGATGGTCTAGGACCCTAGGAGTCAATTTTGTGGGGACCAGGTCTGGGGAACTCAGGATGATCAACTGTAAGGATTTCAATTGATGCCAATCTACTTTCACTGGATTTTCCTTTTAAACCTTAAAGAAATCTAAGGATTAGTAAAGATTTCAATGCACATCAATGTACTTTCAATTCATGTTCCTGTACAACCAAAAGACATCTGAGGAATTATAGGATCAGTATGGATAGTAAGTGGACCAGCTTTGCCCAAAGAAAGGTGGATAAAGGGTTTTGTTTTTTTCACCACACAAATTATGTGTACAAATTGGGCCTGAGAAAGCAATTCTCACAATAGAGCCCCACCCCCCAATACTCAGGATACTGATTTAGGTTTGAGAATTTTCTCACAATAGAGTACCATGACACTAATCATTGTACTACAACAATGGAAAATTCATGAACATCCTATGAAAATAGATGATTTGGGGGTAACCCCATTTTCAGACACACCCATTTTGTGGACTTCTGATTTTTTTTTGGGTATCGATTTGGAGCCATTTGAGGTATAACTTAAAACATAGATTCCCCTTGCATCCCCTTGCTATATAGAGCTGATTTCGAGGTTTCCCCATTTATGTTTGACATGCGTTCAAAACATAACTCACCCCTTTTTTTGAAATTATCAAACATTACCCTCTGGTATTAACGTAGACCCTGAAAATCACCAACTTTTATGGAAACCTAATCTTCCAACATCTTCAAACCCCTATCTGGCAGGGTCTATGTTAATTTACTGGAGGGTATCAACCATAACAAATGAACAAATGAAGCCAGGCCCATCGGCCGCGGGACAGGAGAGCCAAGGACATCCACCGCAGGGATGGGAGGAGATTCAATGGGATCTTCATTGGGATTCATTGGGGTACTAATGGGATATGTGTATATAATATATGTATGTATAATATATAATTAATGTATATATATATAAATATATATATATATAGGTTATATACATATTCATATCACCCAAGAAATATAACATATATAACATATATATATATATTATATGGGGTAGTGGTTTGTTGGGACTGGGGATGGGTTACAACATTTTGTTCATCTTAGCAGATCAAGCTTCCAGCTATGTGCCAGGGTTTACCAGGTAGTACCAGGGTTTTGATCCACAGCCAGTGGCTGGGGGCCAAGTAAATCCTAGGTTGGACAAGATCAGATATGGGGCTTCCTGTCTTGAACATATGGCTACTGTATATCCCAAATTGGGGACAGCCATGGGCCACCAAATCTATCCGTAACATGACTTACACTAGAAGGGAAACCAATGCTTGCGGCATTCCATCTCCGAGTACAAATTTGGCTATGTACATGGGTGTGTCTGAAATGGGTTATACCATGGTATACCCCTTAAATTCCAATAATGATATGGAAAATGATTATTAACCATAGGAATTCTTACTGTAGTACCCTACGTCCCTACGTTGAGATGAACCCTTTCAATCCTCCAGTCGGCAGGACTCTCTTCCAAGCTTCAGCAAGCTCAACAGGCAACTGCTTGGTGATTTCACATGGGCAGTGTTCATAGACTATAGACTCCATTGGTTGATGATTAGTTCGGGCAATCGTTACTAACCAATATCTTGGGGATGATCACACTCCATATTTGTTCGCAACCAGTTTTCCAGGCACGACACAGGCTGAACATGTTTGAGCACCGCTAACGTATGCATAACGGCATAACGTATCTGCCGAAACAACTCACAGTGAGACTTCCAGGAACCATTCACCATCCCAAGATGGACTTGGAGTCCGGAAGCCTTTGGCAAGCTGGTCATCCCAGGCCTGGTGATAGGCTTCCGTCCGGTTTTCCCAGCGGCTGGGGGTTGTGAAACCAACACCTGCCAGGTGCCATCGGCGTGTCGGCCAATGTCACCGTTTGCACAACCAGGAGCTGACGACAGCTCGACCTGTGCACCATGGAATTGAAACGGCACATGTTAAGTCCAAAGGCTGCCAGAGCAATGCGTATACCATCAAAAAGAATGGGATTAGCATCAGCTAATTTAACATATGCATATATATATAACTTGATATAAGTTGTATGTAATTATATATATATAATATACTTATTCAGTTCGATGATTTACCTTTGATTTTAATGGTGATGTTCTAGTTCGCAAACGGGCAAAATCGGTATCGCTTTCAGGAGCTCTGCAGTCGCAGCAGATGCAGGCACGAGTTTGTGACAGTTTCGTGAAATTCAGGATAATTCAGGTTTGTTTCGCGAAGAATGTCCGTTTCTGGATGAAAAGAATGGAGATGGCCTCACACAGATGTGCAAAATCCATGAAAATGCACCATTTGTAGATAATTTCCTAGGGAAACGCGTGAAGTTTCATATGTTAGTTTACTGAAAAGGAGCGGCCTAGGGTTTCAACATCGCGACGGAATTCTCTGGCAGTGTTGATCTATAGCCTCCGGGGATCATTCCCGTGGCTTGCTGGAAAATCCAATATATATATATATGGGTTTTCCGAGCTAGACAATGCTAGACACATCCATTTGAGTATTTTAAAGAGGTGTTTCCCATGAAAAAACATGTTAAAACATGTGAGATCTGCAAACCCAAACGGTTTGCCCGTAGCGAATCCCGCATATCCTTTGACATGCTCAAATCCCTTCGTAGGGTTTAAGTTTTTTACTTTCCAAAACAACAAACCCTAGAACCCTGAAACCCTAAAGTCTAAAACCCAAAACCCTAAATTAAAACCCTAAATCTTGAAAACGTAAAGTCAAAATCACTGCGTATAGCCAGTGTTTTCATTCATCCTCTGGTGATAAGTATATATATAGATATCATATTGTTTGGATGTGTTGGTTTTTCGTGTGGGCGAACCCAGGGTTTGGAGGGAACATTTTCGCCGCTGGAGGCCATTCTTTGCGCCGTTCCCCGAGGATCTTTGAGACCCCCTGGGATGATGTGTCGTAGCCAGGCGACGGCGCATGGCAGTCAAACCCGCATGGGAAATTCCATGTAGATGAAGGTTTTAGTCCGAAAATAGTTATCCATACAATTCTAATCAATTCTATTATTACTAATTATAATATATATATATATCGTGGATTATTTTCTGGCAAGTCATGGCCATTTGTCATTGCGGATGGTTTATGACTGGGTTGACCTCATTATGCAGTCCAGCCAGGTATTTAAAAGAAGTTGTCTTCAAATCATGAAGCGACAGCAAATGGATATTGTATCAACGGTAGTGGCTGCAATGCCGATTGAATCAATAATCACGACTCATGAACAAGGGAATAGTGCTGAACGATGGGCATTTTATATCTTCAGCAGAAGGAAAAGGTACCTTTGAGCAACAAGACTGATGACATTCCAATCTGAAAAGAACATTTACCGGTGTTAATGTTAGTAAAGCAATAATCAACCACCCATATGTTGATGGTTTATAGCACCCATAAAAATGGTAAATTTGAAAATGGTGTATCCTAGAATAGCTTTACTAACATATAGCTTTGCTATAACATACTATAACATTACCCCATTTTCTCTTGGGGCGAACAAGATGTTCATCCGCAGGTGGCCTGCAGTTCTCCTGTGACCAACGGTGTTCCGAATCCGTGCGTGCATGGGGCCTTGGTGGTCAGCGGCGAGCGTTGGAATGTATTGGATGGCGTTGCCATGGTGCCTCTAGGGGATACCCAAAAGCAATGGTTTTCTTCCCAAATATGTAGTTAGATATACCGTTAATAAATGATAATGAATGTCAAAAAATAGTGAGATAATGAGTTATTGTTCGAAGTAAATCATATATATATATATATACATATGTATATATATATCATATATTATGTTTATATACACATGCTATCTTACAATAAACAAATGGATGAACATGGCTGGGTTATGTTGTGTCAGGGAACCTGGGTTGGACTTTGTGGCCTAAGCTGCAATGCTGCAAGGCATTTCTCGCCGTTCCAAGCAGAGAACCAGGCTGGATCCTCGCTGTGTTTGTTCCGAAGTCGGGGATGGCCCGCAATTTTTGGCCATTGATGTCACTTTTAATGCTATTTCAAGGGGAAGATATGGTAAGATGACAAACATATCTGAATTATAAACCATTGGAATCGCGTGTAACTACTCCATTTTCAGACCTCTAGGTGTTTGATGGTGCTTGTTTTTTCCTGGCTCAATTGGAACTGCTAAGTTGCCAAACTCAACCGAACCGAATGCCAGCAACTAGGACAAAGGCATACAAGGGCACCGCGCATATACGAGAATAGAAGTCGCTTGAGATATTCATTATGTAAATTGTGTCATCATGTAAATCTAATCATGTGGCTGCGAACAAGCAATTTTTCATAGACTCAAAAATGCTGCGAGGCACAGTATTATGGTCCCGTCACAATGCAGCACTGCTCAAGCTCACAACATCATTCATTGCATTCATTGCATGTATGCTTTACAGCTTTTACTTATTGAAAGTCGTAGTAATCAAAGCACAGCCAGACTTGTAATTCTACCAATGTTCCAAACTAGCAACCAAGAACTACCTTTTGTGACGGCATAGATATGTGCTAACCAGCCATGGCTGAACCTGCAGATACAGAAACCGGAGATGCCCCAGGCGTTTCAAACGCTTTCTGATGGTGGGAAGGGGTGTCGGGATTCAACTGGGTATAGCCAATAACAGCACCCTTTCGAAGTTTCCCTGGGCAGGTGAAAAAGCAGAAGCAGAACAGGACTCTGCCTACAAGTGGATTGTATTGGATTGTCATCCTCGATGTTAGCTTCTCTCAACAAATGCCGTGACAACATGACTATTTCAACGCTCTTTTCCAATCTTGGGAGTAGTTTGATTGGCAGGAATCAACGGTGAAGCTCATTCTCTATGCAATTCTAGATTGTCTTGTCCGCACCTCAAGTTCCAATGATGTTCAATTTGCTTCCCATGTATTCCCATGTAGTTTAAAAATGTTTAAGAATTCGACACAGAAGCTGTTATGACTGTGGAATACTGTGGAATCCCATCTTGATGCAGCCAATTGAAGCAGCCCATATTGCCCCTGGACAAGTCCGTCTCACACAGCTTCGAAGCAGTTGGGCGACACTTTTGTTAATTTCAGCGGCTTAGGCAGTCATCGGCCGATCCATTTTTGCCGCGCTGTTGCAACCTCGGGAGATCTCGGGATTTCATCGACACACTTTGGCAAGGCAAGGTGGCTCGTTTGGACCCTGTCTCCCAAGGTCTTTCTTTTGGTCTATGATCCGCAGTTGCTGCTATCCTGTCAAGGAAGGTTTTACCAGGCAGTTTCAGATGGGTGGGTGGGAGCTTCTCGAGACTTGCTGAATCTTGTTGACTATATATATATGAATATTATATATATATGAATATTATATATATATGAATATTATATATATATATATATTATACCGTAGGGCCCGTGGGCCCGGGGCTGTCCAGAGGACGCTTCTCCTTTTTTGTTGTGCCGCTGAGGTGCGTGGATAGATATAAAGGATGGCGACTCCTCTGCACCCAGGAACAACAAAGTATCAAGCAAACTATATGGAGATCAATGGAGCTAGTCCAAAGGTTTGGTCCATTCACTGCAGATGTTGCTCCCATGGATTGACGATCGCCAAGGAAAACGCCATATGCTCTGAAGAAGAGTGCGTCCAACGTGCCGCAGCCCCTTGGAGAACACCACAGGTGAGTCATGGTATGGTGAGTTGCGTGTGATGAATCCCTCCAGCTGAGGTTTACATATGGCCCGTTTCTTGTTTGCAAATTAGATCCTCCCTAGTCTCAACCCAGCATCGCGTTGCATCGCATAATAGCGGCAAAAACGTCCATGCTGGCTGTGGATGCCCTTCATTGGAACGGAGTGCATCGTGGCTTGTAAACTCCTTGTCAAGTTGCCCAGTTTTCCCTGTTCCCTTCTGAGGTCATATGGAAGCTCCGGATGAAATCAGATTCATGGCCCTGAGCGTTCGATTGGTTTCACTCATTTAGGAGACAGCGTCAAGGTGCAACAAAAAGTGGCAAGCGGATCAAGTGGGATTCAAGCGGGTCCAAGCCAGCAGACATCAGTTGCAAACTGCCACTGCCTCCACCTTGCCATTTGAACTTAAACCAAACTTTTCATGAAGGAAAAACCCTGGACCATCCCGGAACCCCGTACAGGTGGTACAGACTCCTACACTGACCGGCTCTTGTGGAGTTCAGTCACTTTTCTGCAATCAGTGTGCTCAAAGTGAGATAAGAAACTACGGCGGCCATGGCGATTTGAACTGATTCTGATCGATAAGACCAGATTGTCAGTCAAACATCACTTTCCTCCCTGGGGCTTTATCAAATAGGCTACCCGATTCCAATCCGTTCCTCTGGTTGATCATCATGTATTCATCATGTTCCCATCTTCCCAGGCTGCGCAACACATGCGGCACTCGCCCGTCTCCTTGCCGGCCTCGCTCTGGACATTTGGCAGTTGCAACGAGAGGAAGGTTTGAGTTCATGTATGTCAATGTGCGTCCAATTTCAGTCCACCAAAAAGTTTGTATATATATATTATAATATATATATGATATATAATATAATATAATATAATATGATTTAATATAATATAATATAATATGATTTAATATAATATAACATAATATATAATATAATATAATTTAATATATAAAAGAATATTTTTTTAATAGTATGTATCATTTTTAAATGATATATAATGTATTATATATATATGCATATAATACATACTATAATATATAGAATATATAGTGTATTATATTTAATATAATATATATATAATATATAATATACAATATAATATTTATATAAGATATAATATATACAATATAATATATATATATATGTAATATATGTAATATATGTAATATATGTAATATATGTGATATATGTAATATATGTAATATATGTAATATATGTAATATATGTAATATATG
>Ga0126342_10009928_pt1 | contig 17040 bp, 20 predicted proteins | sample Cyp1metagenome_FD_92528 | JGI IMG/M metagenome (GOLD analysis project Ga0126342, IMG submission 92528) | Coral microbial communities from Lord Howe Island, Old Settlement Bay, Australia - Cyphastrea 1 metagenome | ecosystem: Host-associated > Invertebrates > Cnidaria > Coral ... | reverse complement strand
TATATATATATAATATACCTATATATATATAATATACCTATATATATAATATACCTAGATGTTTTGACATGTTTCAATATGTTCTAATGATCACCTACATGCTACAGCAGACTTGGGATTTTCCACCAAGTCACATTTGAATCTTTCGCAAGCAGGGTGGTTTTTGGGGTGTAGCCGCTGGCAAGAAATTGATCCATGCACCCGTTTCAACTGTTCCTTTACCATCCTTTACCCACATACATTTACTGGTTGGTGGTTGACCTACCCCTCTGAAAAATATGAAAGTCAGTTTGGATGATGACATTCCCAATATATGGAAAAATAGAATTGAATAATTCATGTTCCAAACCACCAACCAGTTTACTATATCCTGATTTTTCCCGCCTTTCCAAGATTGGACCTACTTGGATATGGAGAATGGTGTATGGAAAACAAACCATGCTTGGCTCACCCGGCTACCGACAGAGTGTGTTCTTCACTAACCTTTACCGTGACCTTTACCCAATCATTACCAGCTTCTTTAAATATACGTACGTGTTATGTGTATAGATGTCGCCAGACATATATACTACATACATGACCTCACGACCACTACACGGATACAGTATATCAGTAGAATAATGTCATATACTGTTGGTAAAGCAATAAAAATAGTAATAACTCCCCAATTTTACAATGTGTATGGCTGCCATAAACCATCAAAATATGTGCGTTGCATGGATCGCAGCATACTTGTTTATCTGTTTGTTGTACATCATAAATATATACATGACCTTATGACCACTACAGTATCTATTAATAACTATTTTTGAATATTTCTATAAACTGACTATATATTATACATATAGCACTATACTATAAATCTACTATATATTCCCTATGGTAAATTCACAGTTGGACCCTGAAAATAACCAAGTTTTAGTGCTTTCACTCATCTTCCAACCCCGACTCATGCAGCCTCCAAGGCAGTGACCGCACCCGCGAAATCGTTGACTTCTAAACCTCCGAGGGAAAGGCACGGAAACTCACGGGCCCGCGTTTCGAAATGGTAAATATCAATCATGGCAATAAGAAATTCATAGAAATGGGCACTTCAATGGGAAGATCATTGAACTAAATGGGGGATGGCCGCCCTTTTTGCTATGTTACCGGAGGGCAACTCAGAAAACTGCGTTAAAAGATGTGACAAAAACCGGACCTGTTCACCAACAAACACCGGACCTGTTCTAGCTGAGAAACCAAACATGGGATTGGACCATATGCCAGGAGATGGACCTGCCGACCTAACCCCATCACCTGATGACATACATGTGAACATTGGGGAGCAGCAAGGTGCGCTCGTGGATCAGCGATAAAAACAGCAAACGCTTACAGGTTACCTACGCTTACTAGTGGCTACTGTGGTTGTGTCAGACCTTGTTTCACCATCGGACTGTATCATGCTGTCGACATCCCAGAAAAAATGGATGTTTGCCGTTTGCATAGCTGTGGAAAACCACCATTTTCAATAGCTAAATCCTCTACACATTGGTAATTTTCCACACCTTCAATTACGAGAGGGTAGTCCAAACAAGAACCCACAGTGTTCCCAAACGGGTCAGACTCAAACTGTTCCCCTCTTTTTTAGAGCCATCTTGGTAGGTAGTGGTACCCCAATATCTCCAATAACTGGGGCAAACAAACGATGGCTGACCAGACATCTCAAATTTTGGTTCAAGGATCTGGATAAATTGTCATAGTACACTGATCTGAAAAGTTCGGCCATTCATGATTTCCCTTAACCATCATTTCAGCGTTCGGTCGCGACCTGAAGTCGCGATCAAATAGATCTTGAATGATGTTTGATTCTTTTTTTTTCGGTCCCTTACCCATTTCATATCAGTTGATCTCATATCTGTTGTTTGATAATTTCAGGCCATCTGCAAAAAATAAGTTCGTGAATGGGGATGATCATCCCATTTCCAGCCTTTGGCATAAAAAACAGAGGATATATTGACGAAAACACCAAGCAAGTGATCATTTGCTTGGTGATTGATGTCCAAACAGTGCACAAGATTCCACTCCAAGTTTGATTTGCTTGGTGAACATTCATCCCCGTTAGCAAGTGAGTCCAGTTCACCCCAGTGGATGGAAGGTTGCTGTAAGCCCATAACCAGGCTTATAGCCTACTGGCATGTTTGTACTTTGGGATTAGATATGGATTGGTTTATCCATTATATTGGGATTCTAAATAAGGGACAATGGATAAATCCACCAGCTGGAGCCTTCTCTGTTTTTTTTCGATCATGTTCTTTTGTCCACGCCAAGTTGCGCTTGGCCGCCAGCGTCAGCGTGGCCAAGTTGCGCTCCACGTCGCTGCTCTTTTCGCTCACTTCGGCCTAAAGCCGTGGTCCACGCGCGCGTGGCGCCACGGATATGGGTGGGATTGATGGAATAATATACGTCAAGAACGGGATAATGTCATATAATACCACAACGCTTAATCCCAATCAATGGTGATACGACGGTTAATGATGATTAATGTCAAATTCCAATAGTATGATATAATGGTGATAATAGTACTGTAATATAATAGTGATAAATGGTGATATAGTGGTGATGTAATGATATGTTGTATTATAAAAGTATACCTGTAATAAAATAATTAATGATGATTAGTAGTAATATTACCTCCTGTAAACTAACAGTTCGATGTGGAGAATCCACAATTTCTAGAATTCACTACATGATTCATGGGATTCTTATTTTGTAATGTGGTTAAAACCACAATAAACTATCCCCCAGTCATCACTATAAATAGGTAGTATAAACTGTATCCGCCGATCCCTGCTTAGCCTTGGCCTAGGCGGGGCGGCGCCCGGGATCACCGCAGGTGTGCGGCTTTGGCCTGCTAGGACCTCGGCCTGCACGGTCCACCAGGACACGCAACCCTGCGTCTGGCCATGTCGCCATAATCCATTTAGACGGTTTCAAAACCGCCGCGAAGCACGGTCCACCAGGACACGCAACCCCCGTGGGCCTTTAGCGCTTTGCCACTGCCTTCCCAAGTCACCGCAAAGCACGTTGCCCTGCAGCGGCAGCCCTTTGCCAGCGCCTGGCCATGTCGCCATAGTCCATTTAAACGGTTCCAAAACCGCCGCGAAGCACGGTCCACCAGGACACGCAACCCTGCCGTGGGCCTTTAGCGCCAAGTCACCGCAAAGCACGCTGCCCTGCAGCGGCAGCCCTTTGCCCCCACCTGGCCATGTCGGCATAGTCCATTTCGAGGGTTTCAAAACCCCCGCGAAGCACGGTCCACCAGGACACGAAACTTTGCCGTGGGCCTATAATGCTTTGCCAATGCCTTCCCAGGTCACCGCAAAGGACCACAGCTCCAGCAAAGAGAGATTGATCTCAGCCCAAGTTGCCAAAAACTAGCAAATTGCAGTAAATCAGCCCCGTAGCCAAATTAAGCCTTTGCTGCTCCCTCCAACATTTGCCAAACGAATGGCATCCTGCCGCATGAAACAAAAGGACATCAACTGCAACACAAGCCCCTGCATGTTACATGGGCTTCCACTGAACTTTATCATGCATACTGCTTCTAGGTGCACCTTCAAAAACCCTGAACAACAACTATACCAAAGGTGAAGGTCGGTCAGCAGCCGTCCCTGAAATCTCCGACACTCGGATTTGTCGGCGAACCTTATCTCCGTCACCTCCAAGCGGCCCCATCTCGCAGATTTTGAATCCACAGCACCCAAAGCTGTCCGCAGGTAGGTGCTTCAGCTCCAGCAATTCAAAAGTCGCCTTGGGGAATGTCGATGCGTCGGGGTGGCCCACCAAGATTCGGAGGGTTGACCTCAGCCACAGCTCGGCACGGAATTAAACAAAACCCCAAATACGCATAACACGCTGAAGGGCATACAACCCCCTTGCATTCACATACATAATCCGGACCCTTAACCCTTAAATCTTCCCACACCCCAGTCCTAAGCCCTAAGAATCCTTCACTAAACTCGCACACCCATTTTCCAAAATAGATTCCCCACCGGTCAATCTGCCAATGCACAAGGCACTGCGGAGCTTCGCGCTTCCTCTTGCCCTGAAGCAAGTTCAGCGCAAGTTCGCGAGACGAAAGCCCTGCAATCACTTGCCCCTCGGGGATGGCGCCAGTGGCATTGCGCCACGCATCCCTCAGTTCGCAGCCCTGTAGCTCGACGAGAGAGTCAAGCTGCGGCACCTCCCGAGGCATGCCGTTGAACTTGACGAGGACCTGCGTCACCTCACCCTCGGCTTCCTGGCCACTCACCACCACTTTGAATGCCGGGTACTTGCCTCACAGAAGGATCAAGCCCCAACTCTAGCTTTCTGTAGCCACAACATATTTGCACATGGAGGTTGGCCCCCGATAAAGATGAAGATAATAAGCGCGTAATCATACACAATAGATTATCGAGGGCCAAATGTGGCCTCCAGTATATTTGCACAAGGAAGTTGGCCCCCAATAGAACAAGAAATCCATATGCCATCCATTTCAATAGCCTTGAATATGCACGAAAGATTATCCAACGCCAAAAGGCGGATCCAATATACTGTCACATGGAAGTTGGGCCCTGATAAGACAAGGAAATGGCAGATGCAATATGTCAGTGACCTTGGATATGCTTTTGTATACCCATAAACATGGATTGGGCCCCAATAAAACAAGAAAATCATAGATGCCATCCATTTTAGTGATCTTCGCCCTGCTTCTTTCTATCCATAAACATGGAGATAATATCCGCACAAGCATATACAAAAGACTATCGAGGGCCAAAGGCTGGTCCAATCTATTTGCAAGTCGAGGTTGGCCCCCGATAAAACAGGCCTTCATTTGATAGCCACTTGAATTAAACAAACACTACATAGATTGTGGTGAGAACATGTCCCAGCTTGCCTGAAACTTCAAGTCTCCCAAAGATATGGCAAAGCAGTTCCACCTCCCATTGATATGTCGTTGCATCTTGTCAATGTCTAGACCCCCACACTCTTCGGGCTTGCACAACTTGCGCTGCGCTTGTTGGCCTATGTGAGTCCATGACAAACGTATGAAACAAGGGTTGCAAAGAATAAAGCATAATATCTTCGCCATGGTATTTTTGTCGGTTATACTATTTCCATATCGCATTAGCAGACCATGACCATGACTGTCCAACACTAGGCCCCAGAACTCTTGGGCATTGTCACAAACCAGTGACGCCCAGCATCGTGAACATCAAACCTTCCTACCTTACTCCAGAGATTCCAGTAAAGTCTTCTAGACTGCAACCCAACATGGCCATTTCCCCATTCCCATAAGATGCCACCCAAGTCGCCAACCGCGTGCCCACAGATGTAGGTGACACGAGCTACGGTGTTCACCAGGCTCAACGGCAACGGCTGCATCCGCGCAAGTGTAGACAGCGGCGTCAGCGACGGCGTCTGGCCACCAGCACTGCTTTCGGCACTCGCAGCTGCAGGCCCCTTGGCTTTCGTGAATCTGCCCATGGTGCACTAGCCAAATTTCTGGGGTGATCCTCGAGCCTGGTCGCTCCAGACATGCGATCCGTACCCAAAACCCAATGGCTAAAACGTCCCCCCAACCCTCTGCTTCTTGTAGCGATGTTTCACTCACATGACAAACCATTGCACCATACCTTCATGATGGTTGCTTCCCCGGAATATCCACATCTCCACCTAAAAAGGCAACAATCTCCACACTTCATGGCTTGTACCAAATGAGTCACACAGCTTTCATTTCACACCAGCTCTCATCGGCATGGTCTTCCGACAGCTTATCGCAGGAAAACCTTAATATGAGCCCTATATTATCATGACTTATGGATAGCTATGAATGTCATGTTGACATACATTGACCATCTAGCTATTCCAATCCCCAAAACAATCAGATTACGACAGTCGACTTCTTTTTTTCCCATTGGTTTACGTTACCCCGTTGGCGTAAAGCATCATCTTCCTATGGAATCCCATGTTTCCGATCATTTCCCTATGGTGTTGATCTAAAGGCATTGTTGTATGTACCTTTATTAGAAGTTCTCCGCAACATATGGCGTGATTGCTATGTCTTTACCCCCACTCTTGCAACACCAATTCCGCACAGAACTCTTCTTGTGTGTCGTGTCACGGACATCGCTCCAAAGCAAGCTGTACGCTGACATGGACCATTCATCCTTGCCACAACAGGCAGACGACACTGCCCCCGCTTCTGAAATATCCAAGTACTGCCAGCATGCACCACGAAACATAATGCAGCCAAAAAAGCTTCAGAAAGGCTTCAAAAGCTTCAGCCACCAGAAGCCACATTTCCGTTTCTGAATTAAAAAGCCACCAGCGCAAGTTCTCCAACCCTGTAGCAAAAGCATGCACTTGCAAGGGTCGTGCTGAAACATTTCGATAAGACAAATCTCTTATCTTTCTTTGGCCACAGCCTGATTACATCCAACACCTGCAGACCCAAAGCTCGCAAGGCCTTTCCTGCTTTTCATCTGAAGCAGGCCTTGTCATGACAGAAACCTTTTGTAGGCCTTGAAACAAACTCAGCGCCTGGACATACCCAGGCCGAATTCATGGTAATCAGCGGCAATAGGCAAATGCCTGTTGTTGTTTTTTTTGCTACCCTAAAAAATGTGCAGTCATCAGATTGAATGCCCGCTGTGCCCCACCATCATCCCGCAGCACCAATCAGCTACGCCACAGGGTCAATCCATGCGCTTGCCCGAAGCCGGCTCAGGATCATCAGGCACGGCTTCTTCACGGCAAGCTGTGACCTTGCTCGCCTCTGCTCGCACTCCTCAGTGATTAGTGACCCACGACCAATCCCCAGCTTGGCCGCTAAAACCCAACCCATATTTATCCAGGGCCAAACCCCCCACAGGTTATGGTTTCGGATTCATTTGGCCCTTGGTAAGTTGAGCTCCAACCATGAAGCGTCCCCATTTTGCCGTTAATCATTAAACCCATATTTATCCAGGGCCAAATCCCCCAGAGAGGTTATGGTTTCGGGTCCATTTGGCCCTTGATAAGTTGAACTCCGACCATGCACCGCTCGGACCCAATAAAACAGTTATCCAAGACAAAACCCTCTGGGTTTCATTTGGCCCTCGATAAATTTGCCCCCGCCCCACATCACGGAAATGCACCCAGTTTGCCAAGATTCCCAAAACTGCCATCTCAGTGAATCGACCCCATGTTCTGCGACGCTTTGCACCCTTCCCCCCCGCAGGGCAAGTCTCGAGCAGGCGTGAGGCCAAGTGCATCGCCGATCCCACCCTTGTTGCCGACTCCTTCAAGCGAGCACGGCCCTTAGCTGACCAGCAATGCACCCTACACCCTTCTTACAGGCCCCAAAACGCAATTTTGCCCGGTCATTTTCTTCTTCAAACGTTAACGAAACGTCCGCACTACGTTTTCCACAGTTCCCGCTCAACCACAACTTTATCTCTCTGCATGCATGCGCACACCTTCAGAAGGCCTCAGACCTTATGGTTGGACCTAGATACAATCAGAAGTTGCATGACCCCCAAAAAGCAATTTTGAGATTCGTACTCAATTCCGCACAGTTCCCCACCAACCAGAACCATGCCCGCAGCACATCCGATGCCAAGGCACATCACTTTCACTCTGCAAGTCCTGCGAAGTCAAAAACTTGACTGTGTGACCAGCGCCCTGGACAGTCGCGACAAACATAGGCGGCCTTCCTCGTCTTCACGGCGACAAGGTCCCGGAGCAAATCCTTTACCTCTTTCAACTCGGCCTCCAACTTGTCAAAGGCCGCCCAGTGTGCGGCCAGGAATTCGGCTGTAAAGGCCATCGCTGAAAGTTGTGGAAGTTGGAACAATGCCCTTCCCAGACAGTTGTCGCTTTGAGCCAAAGGGAACAAAAATACACAGTTGTATACAATTATTTGGTACATGGATGACTTGGGCTAGTGGGTTTCACCAAGCCCGTTGGAAGAACAAGGAAAACAACAGATGGTCCTCATTCATTTCGTCAAATTGCAATATATTTGATCAATGTTCGGGCATCCCCATTTCTGGTCCGAATGCTGGTGGTAGATGGTTTTAGTCACAAGTGAAACCCGAAGAGGATGGTTTCCCGCGATGTAGGAATTTGTGGGTGTAGGATCAAGTTCTCTGCCGCAGCCATGTGTCACCACGAAGAATGGTTCTAGCACCATTTTCAACAGGTTGATGGTTTCATGTGCTTTTTTTCCATGATTTCCCCTCCATATTTCAAATAAATTCATCAAATAAACTATTTAGTTTGGCAGAAAGAGTCAACGTTGGGCTGGGCCACAGCCTGTGCGCAGAGTCGAGTGTTACGACCCCGCAGTTGATAGCGACACTTTGCTTACATTTGGAGTAGTTCTAGTATGTAAGGGTGGGACATATGATGATACACCCGGAATACACCCTCCCAAATATATTCCTGGAGATAGAAGGCAAATGGCAAATATCTTTGCATATCTTTGCCATGCGCCTCGAGCCCCACATAAACCACCAAATCGCCCAACATGGGCCCAAGTGAGACCCCAAGTTGCCCAACATTGGACCCACATAGCCACAAAACAGCCTTAGAAAATATCCCCAACCGAAAAGTTTTGGGTTGGGGCTATTTTTTTTCCCCCCCCGAGACCTCCATGGAGCCCCACATAAACCACCAAATCGCCCAACATGGGCCCAAGTTGGACCCTAAGTTGCCCAACATAGGACCCACATAGGACCCACATAGGACCCACATAGGACCCACATAGGACCCACATAGGACCCACATAGCCCCAAAACGGCCCTAGAAAATAACTGCAACCGAAAAGTTTTCGGTTGGGGTTATTTTTCCACCCCCCGAGACCTCCGCTCCACACATATTATAAACCACCAAATCGCCCAACATGGGCACGAGTTGGACCCCAAAGGAGCCATGGACATCGCAAAGGAGCCACTTTATGCGAGAATTTAGAAGGAAAATGCCAGCACTCTAATCAAGCACCGGCCTTTACTCTTACTGTAAGAACCCCTCAGTGTGGAGCACAAATAACTATTTGGGGAACAATAGTGGTAAACCCAATAATTTTAAAAAAGTCGAGGGTGGCTTATTACACCCCTTGTATGGTGATCTTGGGGATTCTCTAAAATTGACGTTACCAAGCTAAATATCAAACCAAGGGATTAGGAAAATGATATCATCCACCCAAATCAAATTAAATAGAAGGATATAACCGCTAGGTACGAACACCTGGATGACAAAATCACTACATACCACAAAACTGGTGACATCGCCTCAAACCCATTGGGACACAAACATAAACAATGGCGCCAGTGTTCCAATCTTGCAACTGTTATAGCTGTTATCAACAAGCTAAACAGCAAACAAGCTAAACAGTAAGTGGCCCAGCAACCAACCCAAGTTGGATAGCCAATTCATGTTCATGTAGAAAGCAGGACATATATATCTGAGGAACAGCCATCATGGTATTTGAACATTCATTAAAAACAGCTCCATCAAAAACCGAGAGCAATTGTACGTGCCCTGCCTGCAAAGACACCACACAGGTAGAGGTGGCCCGGTCGCCCCAGGACCCTTGGTTGAAATAAATGGGTAGTTAGCTAAACCGGACCCTGTTGGACGTATATCCCAACATTACCGCATCAAATATCATAACTGCATATGGCTATCGGATGGTATGGTCTGATGAAAGTTTCAGTCCCATGCATCAATTATCAATAGACATTTGAATGTTACACCCATCCCATTTCAGGGGCAAATCAGATGCTACCCTTGAACAGTACGAACATTGGCCGACAAAGTCATGGGCACATTGTAGGAGTATGTTATATGTTGTCTGCTTCCTTTTTGTCCGATACGGGCAAAAAAAGGTGTCTCTCGAAAAGAGAACCCAGAAAAATAGTGCACATTCATGTGCATATATACCATTACTGAATGATCTTGGAAAAAAGGGCCTTGGTGTCATAAAGTCCGTGACGATAAAAAATTTGTTTGTGCATTGCATCCCACTTGTGAAGGCTTAACTCGCCATTTCTTTTCGTTGTTGACTTGTCATTATTCATGGCAAACAAATACATATTTACAGGTGAGAATGCGTTTTTTTGCTTGAAATCGCTTTCCGCCAGTTCCCACGGTTCTGCCTCCCAGCAGATCTGCCAGAGATGTTCTCCGGCCAGAATGGACCACAGTGACACCTGGGCTGAAGACGGATTTCTTCTGGATCGGGCTCATGTTCACTCTGTGATCGGATTCGTGATCGTTCTGACTTACTGTGATTATTTAACCTGTATAAACTTTGTAAAGCTCATATGAGACAGAAAAGTATTTATGCTATGCTGCTATGTCGTCGATACCGAAACCTTTGCTAATATATGATGGAACACATCGATACCAAAAGCCTCGGATCACCCGTGGCAGTTTTTCTGTCGCTCGGATCGGGCTAAGCTCTGCAACGCCAGGGTCCGGAGGCAATCCGGTTTGACACTCCGTGCTGGGTGGCTGCCATGCGGCTCTACTTGTCAATCCCAAAGGGGGTCAAATGGAGGACACACTTGGGTTGCAAAAAAAATGCAGGGGTGAATGACTTCAAGACTTAAGAGCCCTATGTGGCCTTGCCAGGCTGCTCCGAGTGAAATATCCCTTCGGATTTCCTATCCAATGCCCCGGAGGTATTCCCAATATATGTTCAATGAGTCCTGCTGCCAACGGTGAGTAGGATGCTAAAATTCAAATGGCACTTGGTTGATTGGGTCACTGCCCCAGCAATTGAAAATCGCTTTGGTGGTGAATTTTGCAGCTGTCTTGCTAAATCACCGGCTTGGAATCAGGAACATCACTGCAAAACAAGTGTCGCCATCTTCGCAGGGACTATGATTTGTTTGGCCGTGAACAAAGACACTGCATATGGCCCTAAGGTCATGCTCTCAGAATCAAACTTCAGCAACCATACGGCTTTGACCTGCAGCGCGGGCATTTGTCTGGACCCCACTTGCAAGGAATTAATGGCGCCCTTGGCGAGGATCATGCGGCAACCCTGCATGGCATTGAAGGACAATTTCAACAATATGATACAATGAGATGAGTCGAGCATTCAGGCAAACATTGCAAAGCAAGAAGGCCAAGACACCTGTCCCATGTTCAGCGCCATCTTGAGTAATTCGCACTGCCCTTCGTCACTTGGTTGGAAACCTTGCGCTGCCGCCGGTGCCGTCAATGTCGCCGGGGGCTTCTCCGAGGACCACCCACCATGGGACTGAATTTTCTTGGCACCGGTCTTTTGGATCGCTTCGGCCACCGTCATCAAGGCCGACGCAGTCTTCCCTTCCAACAATGACACTTGGTGCACATAGGGCTCTGTGAGGGCGAAAGAGAAGATGCCACCGACCTCCAACTAGCCTTTTCCCTTTGCACTGTACCGAATGGTGTATAGAAAGGTACCAGGAGACACCTTCGTTCCATGCTCAGCATCTTCAGTGCAGCGCATGGACATTTTGCCATCCTCAAACTTCCACACGATCTTCTTGCCAGCCACGTTGTCGTTGGAAAAAAACGCCTTGGTCTCTTTGACCTCTGGTTCCTTGGGAGGGGTGGGTAGTGCCTCTACACTGACCATATCCTTCTTCTCCGGCGTGACCACATCCTTCTTCTCGATGGTCTTGGTCTCATGTGGAGGCAATGGTGGGGCAATAGTAGGAGCTTCGGTCACGGTGGCTACGGCATTCTTCGCGGCGACGGGGAAGGATAGAGACTGTTGCTTCATCCTCTTGCCGTCGGGCTCAGCAGACCCGAATCTGTAGGGGGCCCCAAAGTTCAATGTGATAAGTGCTTTCTCAGCGATGCCCTGCCTGCATTGGGGATGATTTTCAAGACATGTCAAATAAAAGAATAGAGCAACAAAGGGAGGACAATCCCACAACAGTTGGTCTTGGAGTTTCGTAAATAGAATCAAGATGCAGCAAAATAGCCTATGTGTACTTTGTTGGGGGTACAGTGGACATTATATATTCTCATTATTTAGAAGCACTCGGATCTAATTATTTATTTGGCTATCAATCTATATATTTAGTACAATATTATATATATATATATATACAGCTATACAACGTTATATATAGCTCATGAGAATTATGAAAGGCGTGGTTTGGGATTGATGACTCCCCACAACGCATGTGAGCCATTTGAAGTAGGTCGATGTGCTGATTGGATGTTCTCACGACCAATTCCAAGACATTGTCATTGGCACCCTTGGACGGATCCAGGCGCAAATAAGCATTCGGTGACTTCTTGCCGTGTTCAAGGCAATGTCCGGCATATCCCGCCAGCAATGCAAACATCGAGCTGGCAGCGCCATTCTGAGCAACAGGGGAAACCTCTGCAAGCTTGTCTGCAAAATCCTGGGCTTGGCGCTCATTCAAGAAGTAGGCCAAAGCAGAAAGCAGATCGACTGCTGAAGAGCAAGGTACTTGCCACGCAGATTGTGTCTGACTCCCTGCCAAGACCGGGGCACCGGGCACGGGCAGAAAAGATGTAAACAACGAAACGATCTGAGGAAGATTCCAAGAAGGACATGGAATCACAAAATATGACATGAGGAATGGCCAACTTCCACTTGTGTTTCCCGTTCCACCAAAACCGACCCTATAGCTTCAAAACGAACTCCCCTAACCCTGGTCTCCTGAAAGCTCGCTCTGCTTGAAGGGCCTTTCCTTTCTCTGTGCTCACCAAGCTCAAGCCATATTTTTCAAGCTCTTCTGCCAGAAGCTGGGCTACCTTCTCGTGCAAGCCATCCACCAAGCGGTCCACTTCTGCCCGCCATGATGAAGAATCCAAAAGGGCAACGTCACGGAGCTCCAACAGTTGGTCCGACAGAGGTGGTCCCTGAACAAAGCGGAATTGCAAATCATCTGCTCTAGTGCGCTTCCGGGTTCCTGATGCCTCCAGGCACTTCTTTGCTTCTTCATGCTTCATCCTCGTCAGCATTTTGACCAAGAGCTCTTCTCCATGTCGATAGTTGTGAGTCGGCACCTCATAGTAGGCCAACACCCTCAGCCCACCCGTGCGGCATGCGGTCACTTGGCCAGGGTGAGCAGTACGCGAGAGGATCACACATCGGCTTGCCGTTTCAGAATGGCACAGTTGCTGAAGCAACTTTGTGCCCTGAGCAATTGGCCTTGCAAAAGGCCACAGGTTCTTCACGTACCTCCCGCTGCCGCCCAAAGAAGCCGCACCAGGATCTGCCACATCTGGACCACTTGCTCTTGCCACACGGAGTGGCGAGATGCATGCGAAAGTGGTACCCAGTATCCCTTTGCCCTGTCCTCACAGGTCTCTGGAAGTCTAGTCCAAAAAAGTCCGAGACCTGCTTGGGCAATTTCAAATGAAAGTCCTTTGCTCTATGTCACTATGTCCATCCACCTTTATAAAACTGACATGATTCAATGTTTTGAGGTAAAGCCCCCGGGAAAGCGTTATATTTACCTGAATTGACCAATGTCACACATTGGGATATTTGAAAGGGATTCGCTCCATTAGTTCCAGCGCAAAAATCGTCAGCCAAGGAACAAGAGGTACATCGGCTTTTTGCAAAGCCTTCTTCTCTGAACAGGGTCTCGTCAAGCTTCAGCTTTATCCGAAGCTTCATTTGCTTCATGAAGTGTGGGAACAAATGGTCTATGAATCCACCCAAAGTGACTGGATATACAATCCTATAGCAGAGACGTGCAGCGTTGACGAAGACTTTGTGGGTCGCTGTCCTGTTTTAAGCCGATCCGTATCCCCTAGATTAATTTCTTTGAGAAGTTTGCAACTTTACCTTGCGCAGATTCAGCAGAGTTGGCCAGGCTGAAAAAACATGATAGGCTCTGGGTGTGGCTGTTTGAGGATGGTAGTTCTATTAAAGTTGGTGTGTGGGCCCTGGGCTCTTTGGGGCTAGTTTTGCAAACGCCGGGAATCTTAATTTTTCTCCCATGGGATGGACATGGACATGTCTGAGATGTCAATGTGTGTGCACGCTCGTATGCTATATATATATATATGTGTGTGTGTGTCTTTTGTTCACAGTTTTAGCCTTTTGGAGAGCCTATTTGGAGCTTCCTTGTAGATACGTAAAAACTGTTCGCGCACGTAAAAAACAGTTCAGGAGGGTAACCGATATCCCAGAATGGTTATCATTAATAATCCTCAGCCTGTAGGATAAAGATACTTACCGGGGGGCTGCAGGTGCATACATACATTCAACTTACTTTGGTACTCGGTCACTGTGGTCCTTTCTTTCCACTGCCATGCCCCCCCATACAGGCATATACATGCTATAGCATAGGGCCCTCACATGATAGCCGCATTGGTTCATAACTAGCTTACCTGTGGTTTATGGTAGGTATAACTGTCTTTAACGTGATTATAAACCGACTTATAACTAAAGAGCCCCGTCTTCTATTCATGTTGCAACAGCGACAGAATCACTAGAAAATAACTTTGGGACAAATGACAAATATGGAAACATGTAGGATAACATCGGATAACATCGGATAACCATGGCCCTCAAAATGGGGGTCGGCGGCACCAGGGCGTTAGCCCATTTATAAACCATTAAAAGTGGGTGATGTGTTTATTTCGATATTACACAAAAATCACAAACGGGTATTTTGATGGTTATTTTTTTCTGATTATGTGATAAACCATCAAGAATTGGGTATTAACCACATTAGACCAGATTTTCATGGTAGTTTTTTGGATGTAATGGGATCATCTCAATGTGGTGAACGGATGGTTTTGGGTACCCAGGTACCCGGGTGATGCGGGAAAACGCGGGTGAATGGATGGTTATTCCCCAAAATATGGTCATAATCCCATCCCATATTTATATATCCACATGAATATTACAAGTATAATTTTGTAATATATATATATGTATATATATATGGTAATATCTCCAAAAATAGTTACATTACATTACATTATAATATAATGTAATGTGATGAAGGTAATACAATGTAAATGCGGTTGATTTTGTAACCGATGGGTTGAATCTCAATTTTTGCTTGAAAGTCCTCGGTGCTCTATAAGCGGAAGACCCAGCAAAAGTGCCAAGAAACTCTTACTGGCTCCTTGGTTTCCTATTTAATAGGACATACCATCTGGCTATTTAACATAGCCATGGAAAATGGCTCATTTATAGATGCTTTACCAATAAAAAATGGTGATTTTCTGTAGCTACGTTAAATAACCAGAGGGTATATGGAGAGATGGATATTCGATGATATCCGCAGCCCGGAAGAAGCCAGAAATGTCAAATTGCTCCATTTGAACAGTGTCAAGACCCTCTGTCATTTCTCTACTGGCTGGTTTGATAGAATCTCCCGTAACGGGCTGTCATAATCCCAAAGATGTTGGATGGTATAACCTCACACAATCATCAAGCAACCATCATTTATCAATGATATTCCCATATGTTTGATAGTTGAAACCCAAAAAACACCAAGATTGGATGATGGTTATGATATGTTATGATGGTTAAATAATGTTAAATAAACTCATCATCAAGCAACGCCATCATTTTTCGTTTCTGGGTAATTTTTGACATTTCACTCACCAAAAAAACTTGTGGCCATTTGGGGATGATTCCCCTCCAATCCCCATGATGCCTTCCCATGCCAGGCTTCGGTCGCGAGGTGAGGTCGTTGTAATTCCTATCCATTAATTACATCCATTATATATTAGTGTGTATATATAATCCCCCAAAATATGGCCTTATATGGTACAGTACCTCCATTTTAGGATCCTGGATATAATATATATATATATTACTAGATCCAAATGTCCATGATCTTTTATTATACATACCCTCTGGTAAACTGCCACATAACTATGGAAAGATCCACCATGTTTATATAATGGGAAAATCCGCTATTTCGACTGGGTCATGTTCAAGTTCGCAAACTGTAACAGTCATTACCAGAGGGTAGTCGATAAATTGACGTGTCTTGCCAAAAATGCTCGGTTATGTATGAAAATTTTTGCCCCATCCCTCTTATACTGCTCGGTTCAGAACGGGATTCCCCGTTCTTGGATGATGAAAATCCCCAATATAAGGGTAGTAACTGTCATCCCCAAACTAATCATCCAAGAGGAGGTTAGCCACCTCCTAATCAGTTATATCCACCCACTCCCCATATTTTGGTAGTTGAAATCCATACTGAATGACTATCATCAACCAACCATCATTTATCAATGATATTCCCATATGTTTGCTAGTTGAAACCCAAAAACCACCAAGATTGGATGATGGTTATGATGGTTAAATCAACTTATCATCAACCAACACCATCATTTAGAACGTTTCTGAGTACATTGTAGTATTTCACCAACCTGATATGGCAGTGTATCAAAACCTTGTACCCCTGTAGTTCACATCAAAATAGCTGGGATTTATGGATGTTCATCCCACTAGAATTGATAATAATAGCTTTTGACCCACCCCCAACATAGCCATGGTATAGATGACCTATAGAAATATAGATGCTTTACCTATTATATACAAATGGTGATTTTCCATGGCAAACTGTGAATGTCATAACCAAAATCCATCAACCAAAACCGTGTCGCACCTCGGGCGGCGCCGCGAAGGTCGACAATTCGTAGAGCTTGGCCAAGGTGTTGCCCAGACTTCGAGACACCAAACCTTTGGTGGAACGATGGATTTTTGTGGATGACAATCTCTTGGGAAAATGATGGGAAAATGATGGGAAAATGACAATCTCTAGGGAAAATGATGCGAAAATGATGGGAAAATGACAATCTCTTGGGAAAATGATGCGAAAATGACAATCGCTTGGGAAAATGATGCGAAAATGATGGGAAAATGACAATCTCTTGGGAAAATGATGCGAAAATGATGGGAAAATGACAATCGCTTGGGAAAATGATGGGAAAATGACAATCGCTTGGGAAAATGATGGGAAAATGATGGGAAAATGACAATCTCTTGGGAAAATGATGGGAAAATGACAATCGCTTGGG
>Ga0126342_10009927_pt1 | contig 17040 bp, 13 predicted proteins | sample Cyp1metagenome_FD_92528 | JGI IMG/M metagenome (GOLD analysis project Ga0126342, IMG submission 92528) | Coral microbial communities from Lord Howe Island, Old Settlement Bay, Australia - Cyphastrea 1 metagenome | ecosystem: Host-associated > Invertebrates > Cnidaria > Coral ... | reverse complement strand
TGCAGTGCTTTGGCTGCTTTCTCTTCCGGTGGCTGCTGAGACACGAGGGTTTGAAGTAGGAGTGCTGCAATGGAATGGAAGATCATTGCTGTGGGGACAGAGCGTAAGCAGAAGAAGGCACGTTTGACCAAGGGTAAAAGCTTCTGGCCTGCTCGCGTGAAATTGTTTTGCATCGTGGCAAACGCACCGGATCGGAAAATTTTGATCCGCTGAACATGATCAAAAAAGCACAAGGAATATGTTTCTGAAGCAGCAGGTCCTCATTCAATAGCTTTCAAGCCCACCCTGCGATGACATCGAGGGTCAAGTAATCCGGCGGAGCCGACGATGAGCGTCAGCTCTAAAATAATGCGTGTACCTTATATGTATCATATGTCTGTATCATAGAATGATATAGTATAGTGTTCAGGTATATTTTGTATCATGTATATTATGTATCATGTATAATTTGTAGCATGTATATTTTGTATCATGTAGATGTAGATGTATATACGAATGTAATATAAATGTGATGCGAATGTAATATCAATGTACATGAATGTATATCAACCTATATGAATGAAATGTATATGAATGCCATGTATATGAATATAACTAACGGTTTTGCAATGTTAAAGATTTGCAAATGACTAGGTTGAAGTCTCATGTCATGAAGTGGGGCGCCGATCTTGATTCTCAATGAAGCGAGAAATTCACCCAAGGAGTGTGCTGAAGGAAGCATCCAAAACAAATTGGTTCATGAGTGAATGGAAAATCGAAGAAGCAACACGGTCCAAAACCAGCAGCCAGCTCATGTGGTTGAACCAGGGACACCATCAAAATACTACCTCTGTGAAGCAAGAAGGCTCATATTATTTGAATCGTCAAGGCCCAGATCATTTCTTCAGCCCACGGATGTCCAGCTCCTACCGCTACCGATGGCGAAAAATCCCACATCTTGGTTCGTTACATCACCCTGTTTTTGTTGCTGAAATTTTGTTGGCTGTTATCCCCGTGTCGTCTGAGTGTAACACCTCCTGTTGTTGAAGTCATCACTGTGGTTGTGGTTGTGGTTGTTGCACCCGTCGCTGTGGTGGTCGCGGTGGTCCCGCTGCCCGCCACGACCTGCCGACACATTTGCCACCCATGAACGTGGGGTTTAGCAAACAGAATGTGGGATATAGACCGAAACAATTTGCTTAGATGTGGGATTTTGGTGATATATATATATACTTCATTATAATTCTAAATCAGAATGTCAGATGTAAACCAACAAAATTTGGTGATTTAATTTGGTGATATACATCAAAAAAAGTGCAAAATACGAAAGACATTGCCTGGGGCTTTGGGAGATCCAAAACTGGAAGGTGAGAGGCTCACATCCCAAAAAAATGCTGGCTTTCTGGCAGTTCTTGAAGTTGGGAGCGCAAAAAAAATATTAATCATCACGAAACATCAAACGGATATTTAATTTAACACTATCCATATTTAACCACATTGAACCATACTTATCCATATTTATCCATATTTAACCATGTTTGTACCATACTTATCCATATTTACCCATACTTACCCATGCTTAACCATACTGAATCATACTTAACCATAGCAAACCATAGTTAATCTCTCAACCTCGGAGGCTCCAGCGCCTTCACATCTGCGCAGTTCCGGAACTCCTCGCCACAGCCGCAACGTGTGCAGCCTGGACAGCTTAGCGAGGCTTAAGAATAAATACGGTTAATGGTTAAGTATGGTAAATGATGGTAAATGATGGTTAATGATGGTTAATGATGGTTCTAACTTCACCATCATAGTTCTACGATGTCACAAAAATGTTTGTAAGATTGTCAATGAATCCAGATAATGAGAAGAGAACATGAGGCAACTAATATGAAGCATATTATGTAATGATGATCTGCTTTCAGAGAATGCTACACTAACCTTGCAGACCTTCATGTATAATAAGGGCATATGAGGCCACTAATCCCATCCCCCCAATATTAAACTCCCCCTAAATGGTCCCAAATATGTCCAAATCCCATACTAAACGGTTTCTGGGGGTGCTTCATATTGCGGGGAAGGGATTAATATGAAGGGCATGGAAGGTTCAACTAGTGGGGCCATTCATACGAGAGGCAACAATAGAATTACTTCCATGGAAGTGTCAACCAGTTTTCTATCTGGCCTTGTTGCTTCTACCCATTGAACGAAGTCGCAATAGGGACAGAATGGATAGATGTCATCCACAGCGGAGGATTGACCAACGATGCTCTGACTGGTTGTTGGGTTGTTGATCCATGCGATGAAATAGGAGTCGATTGGATCAATCATCCCAAGCGCTAAGGAAAAAAAGAAAAGATACTGAGAATAGATACGGGCTATATTTGAAACTTCCAACCACTCAATGATATGTAGAAACCTCTCCTTTTAGAAGGAATATGTCAGGAATTGAGGCGGGAGTGGTTGCTTGGTTGGTCGTGGTATATTGTTGGTTATATAGCCCAGTATATATCCCATGAAAATATCCCACTAATTCCATCATATGACTGTAGTATCCCACTATCATATCCCATTCATATTGTTGCTTATATATCTCATTGGTATATATCCATCATATTCCTGGATATTAATATCCCATTACCATCTGGTTGTTTAACATAGCCATGGAAAATCACCATTTTTGATAGGTAAACCATCTATAAATGGGCCATTTTCCATGGCTATGTTAAATAACCAGAGGGTATATGCCATTGTTTATTTAAGGAGGGGGAGGCCAATGTCTGAAAATCCCACCTCCGCCAGGGCAGACAACAGCATTGAACCAGTCTGACGGATTGTAGCCGTTGCTTGCGAGCACCTGAGAAAATTCGGAAGCATTAGGCTTTACGGCTTTGTGGTGATTATAGCTATAATGAGATGGCTTTACAAACCAACTTGAAATTATATTTATTGGGCCGACTTTGTGTAGCTATACGTCCCAAAGCCAAAACAACTCCAAGTGAATGGGCAAGGGACTCACGTCAGGGTTGCTTCCAGCTGTATATTTGGCACACCCAAAAGTATTGCCGTGCTGAAGGCCAAAGCACTCAAACCAATCCACTATTAGGGGTACAGACTGGACCAAAGATTTATATGGAGGTTTCCTTAAATGGGGGTACCCCCAAATCGTCCAAGTCATTAGACCATGACTCAGTATTGAAACCCATGTTGACTTCGGGATCCTCTCTTTTCAGAAACCCCCATATAAAGTTGCTGGGGCGTAAATCATTTTGAGCCCTTGCCAAATGGCAACTGCACCGAGCAGCGTCCCCGTAGCAACCATAGTCGATACCAGGAATGCAGCTGTTGGCTGACCACCACCTCTGCTGTCATCAAAGGGGGTCCCAAGGTACTGGTTGTCCTCTTTGTCCTGGTCGTGTTAGTTGGGTGAACCAACTTTAGTAACAAATCCTGGCACTACCCTCCGGTAATCAGCTCCGTGGCTATGCTGGAAAATCCACCATGTACTTCGATGATTGTCCCATTCAAACCTCCATGGCTAGTTCGGGGATCATCCACTGCCACGGTTGATTTCCAGAGGGTACCAAGTTGGGGTTTCCCATCATCCTCAGTGGCTTGACGCCATCTTCCCCAAATAGATCAGGCATGATCCCCTCTGGATGGCGTTGAGATCTCCAATTTTGGGTGGTTGATAAGTTGATATCAATCCACCAATCCACCATTCTCCCTGCCTCCATTGTAAGGTGCAGTGTTGACACTGAAGGCCTTCGAGCAGGGTGGTTCTAGTTGAGTGTATGTAAACATGTCTATCCCATTCCATTCCATTCCATTCCATTCCATTCCATTCCATCGATCTATCTATCTGTCTGTCTGTCTGTCTATCTATCTATCTATCTACCTATCTATATATATGTACGTATATATATACATACATACACACAGACACGCGTGCGTGTGCTCATCGCCACGTGTAAATCCCAAGTTGTTGCTTCCTTTTCTTGTCCTTTTTGGATTGGGCTATCCAGGCTTTTGTGTTGCGCAGGGGAATCCATGTGTCCCCAGACTGGGATTTAATCCTTTTGAAGGCAGGGTTTCCTTCCAATGGTTCAATCAAATTAACCTGCAACAAATGTGGATTTCAAGCTCAAATTTGGGTTTTGAGAATAGGTTGCCAAGTCCAACTGATTATGCCTATGCTTCACTTTTAAAATGCAACTTTGCGGTATACCCCATCTCAGACAAACCCATCTCAGTCCTATTTGGGGGTTCTTGAAATTGGTTACCCAAAAGAAACTACCTCAAAATGCCTCATGTCGAATCGTCGGAATCTCATGGTCTCGGGATGTTATCTAATCCAAAGGAAAAAACATCACGAGATACCCTTCGGCCCTTCGGAAATCCAACAAGGCAATCAAACATCAACCATCAATGGAGGTTTCTAGCTAGGAAAATCCTCCAACTAAGCCGCTGGGGTATTTTCCAGCCACCTTTGAAAAATGCCTCTGGACTCTGAAGCCCCACCTGCCGGAATCTTCAATCTGATCTTATGGGTGTCAGAGCCGTCAGGAGTGAAGCCACCTGAGTTTTTCATAGGATGGTGCTACAATAGGAAGCCGTTCTGGTATTGCCCATGTGTGGACAAAGCCAATTCAAACAACAATGCATGTGTTATTTTTTCATGGTGAAATGATCCCAATCTTTCTGTTTGTTCTTTTGGTTGACTGAGTAGTAACCCCATGTTGCATGGCTGAAAATCTACAACTTGTTGACGTCCTAAATTTCAGGACCTGATTTGTTTGTTGTTTTAAAAAAATAATAATTATTATTAAAAAAACAATCCCCCATTCTGCTTGGCATTTCATAGATGGCGGTTTCCTCAAATGGGGGTACCCCCAAATCATTCATTTTCGATGGGATGTTCCATGATAAAACCATCCAGCTATTGGGGTACCCTCATTTTTAGGAAACCATCAGATACCCTCTGGTAATTTGTTACAGTTTGCTACAGAAAATGGCCCATAGAAATAGTTGATTTACCATGATTTACCTGTACATCCCATCCAGTCACTACAAATACCAGAGGGTAACTAATATTAATTAATTAAATACCTGTTTGTAGTTGATTTACGGTACCTATTATAGCCTATAGCTATGTGGCAGTGTGTCAAAACCAATAGTACCCCTTTTTTGTTCACATCAAAATAGCTGGTAAATTTTATGGATGTTCATTCCCCTAAAAATGGTATTTTCATAGGTATTGATCCATAGCCATGTTAGATTACCAGAGACTAACCCCCCATAGCCAGGCGGCTCGGGGGAAGGTAAAAGCGCTCGGGATGCTTGGGATCCATCGGTTGACAGCCCGGACGCCGGTCCTGGGGCGACAAAAAGGACGATACAGACAGAGGTTGGGTAGTAAATGAGCCCCAAGATATGGTGGATTTTACAGACAAGAACAGATATCATATATATGTATATATATATACATATATATGTATGTATATATATATATATGAACATGTGATTATATGTGATTTGTGGCTGTGTTTGGTGCCGTTTACTTTTACACTCTGATATCTGTTGGATCCGATCAATGCCATGTCGGTTTGGGTCATGCAGGTGCCCCCCTTAGACGTAGATCTGACTGACGTAGACGACCGTCGACGGAAAGAGCGGTGCTTTGGGTTTGCTGGGACTTGTGAGCTGCGGCCTGTGGATATCACATTATAGAATATTATAGATCTTGTTGAATTAGATAATATCCATAATCCATTATAGCTAGTGTGAATATTATAGATAATATCCACTATAATATTATAGATATTATCACCATATCCACTGTTGCGAATCTGTGTGAAAATTATTTTTCTCTCTTGCCTTGAGTCCTTGCTTTAGGCCCTCCAGACTTGGCAGTCCCATGAAATCTCTTCACCATAGCTCCAAAGTAAAATCAAGGTTTGGTTTGTTGATTTGGCTGTAGATTTCTATCAATCATAAGTTATTCTAACTGATTCTAACTTGTTGCATGGTTGCTGACTTCATAGCACTGCAAAAGACCAAACAAAGCACCAGCCCACCACTAGTGGTTCCACTCGCCCAGCGTCATTGGGCTGGCAGTCGGTGATGCCAAGCTCCTACATCTGCGGGGGGCACCTGGATCTAGGCACCATACGGATTTGACTGAAAATTGGTTGTACCCCATTCCATCCACTGGTTAATCATTGCTATATTACTGTATATACTGTGCATTTATATATATATAGTTATATATATATATAATTATATTATATATATAATTATATATATGTACAGTAATATATACATGAGTTGTGTTCTTCTTTAGATTGCTATGGTGGGTGTCCCATGCCCCATCTTATACCCCATCTGCAGGCAGCGTCCTGGGCGCTGGCCCTCAGAAGGATGTGTTCATCCAAACAGCCCTGTGCATTGCTCAAGGAGGACGTGATCTCCTTATCACCTCAGATCTGGGACCATGGGGCCCCTTGGCTGCCTGAGTTTCAGGAACCAAAGGTGTAATACAAAGGCATACCAAGGCGGAAAAATGTCAGAAAACGTATATTGGCGCCAGAAAAACATCTTGAAAATAGGTTGGGTGGCACATACCAAAACATTCTGGACGAGTGCAACCTGCAACCAAAAAGATATTGGACAAACACACAACTCCCGCCCTGCAAAACCTTAATTCGCAGTCCCAAGCGGCAAATGCTGAATTCAAAGTGTCCCTTGTGGTGGGCAGTGATTTTGATCTCTACCTGCAAATCAGCGTGTCTGATGGGTAGCTGTCCAGCCGTACAGCTTGCCATAGAAAAATAGGTACAATAGGTGTACCCTCTGGTAATTTAACATAGCTATTGAAAATGGCTATTTATAGTGGATTTTCCCATTAGAAATTGTGCTTTTCCATAGTTATGTTAGTTTACCAGAGGGTATGTGATAGAGTACTTGAAACTTTTCTTTGCAGCCACTGCCCCTTTTTGGATTTCCGTCGTTTTGCTGATGTGAAGCCAGCTACCCTTGGCTTGGCCGAACCTCGTGGATGCTTCCAGCGGTCAAAGTCCTGGCCGAAGCTGGTGCAAGGTGAACCCTCCGTCGAGTGACCGGTGGCTCATGGAATTCCAGGTTCATACGTGAAATGGACAATGTGTACGACGTATACCAAATGTTGCTCCGTGCCTAAAGCATCAACCCTCGGCCAATACTGATTAAGAGTAATGGCCTTAGGTCAGAAGCATTAATCAGGAAACAGATGTGGTGATCGGGCACAGCCCACTGGGGGCAACAAGTTCGCCAGACCACTTCCAGTCTTTCACCCAACTATTTGTGCGTTTCCCTGGTGATCAAACTGAAACCAACCAATTTGATCGAGGTTGCTCCAGTTTGGTCAGATCGCTTGTCCAACAAAAAAAGAACACCTCAAAATCCAAGGGCATACCATCCCTTTCCATTAGACTTGCGTAAAATTGTCATTTCCTGGTGGTAAGTCCCCCATGTTTGCAGGAATCCCAGCTGCTTCCCCCCCCTTGGTCATCTCTGGGCCAGAGGGAGTGACACCAGCATTCACGTAGTTGCCTTGAGTTTGTTGTGGTGCCGCATTAAGGGGACATCCCATCATCCCACTCTAGGATTTTCGGTTGCACTGACATCTTGGGTGGGATATTGGAGCTAAATGGCTAGGACAAAAATGGATAGTTCATGATAGTTCCAATGGTTTTAGTTGCTACCAAATCTATGAATATGGAGGTTCTTAAAATGGGGGATCCCCCAAACCATAGGTTTCAACACTAAATTGTCTGACTTGGATCATTTGGGGGTACCCCCATTTTAGGGAAAAAAAACACACAGTCCGAGCCGAGTAGCTATCGCTTGGCCATTGACCGCCATCGCCACAGATGCCGTTGCCGTTGCCACAGTGCGGGCAATAGCCTCGTGGTGAGGTGAAGAATCCGATGGGAACGTCTGGCCCTTTGCGGGGTCTTTTAAAGCCTCAAAATCTTGGAGGTTATTGGGTGTCTGTTCATGATTTGGGGCTGATCGCATGAGGGATCACCAAATCCCTGTGCACTATCAGGCACTATCTGAACAAATATGACAGATATGAGTGATGTCATTGGAGTACCAACTGCTTCACCAGCTCTTTAGCTCCGCCGATATCAATGGTATTTGAGGTGGAAAATTCTGGAAACAAGCAAAATTTCCTTCAGCAAATCATCCATGTATCATCCAACATGTTTCAATGATATGGTCCTCCCAGCATCATGTGTTTAGATCCCTAGATCCCTGCCACATCACTTCGGTGCCGGTCGAACTGATTGGGAACTTGGGAACCATGGTTTATGGAATCCTTTTAATTGGTGTAATTAGACCCCTGCACGTGCTTGTAAACATAGTGACTAAGTGACTAGCTACTTATCTTCATCATTCTTCGGATTAAAACCACTTTTCTAAGGATTTATCGTGGGCCTAAAAAAAACAGTGCCTCCATGTCTGGTAAGTTGCATGCCCAATCAAACTGGGCTGAATCACCAATTCTCATGGCCTAAAATACCCTGCAAAACACTGACAACTATCTGTTGAATGAGTAGATATTCCCAATCAATTGCAAACAAAGTGCAATTTCACAAACACGACTCCATCAAGACTCCACCAAGCTTAGTCTATATACACTACGTGTATATATATATATGTATAACTATATATATATATAACTATATATATATACAAAATAACTATATATATATACAAAACAGATATTGATATAGATTTAATGTGGGAAACCCAATAATAGACCTATCATTCTAGGGTTATACAGTTCTACCGAGTTCCCAGGCCATTTTTGTCGCCGGCCACCACGTTGCGCGCTGGGGGCATGGTCATCCAGCCATGGCCCCTGGCACGGCCCCAGAAGGCCACTGCTATCACGACCTCGGGGGGGGATTAACCTTGGCACCTCCACCCTAAAATCGCTGGGATTGATGTTCATCCCACGAAAAATTGACGATAATAGGCTTTGACCCATCCCCAAAAATAGGTGTATTTCAGATGTTTTTACCACTCAAAATCGGTATTGACCGATATTCCATATTCACCAACAAAAATGTAGTCCAAGCAACAAAGATCCACGGTACTTGCAGGGAATTATTGAAAAGAAAACACCCAATTAGATCCAATTAGTTAAAGGGTTCTGAAAAATTGGGTTGTTCTCAAACATGAGGGTTCTAAATGAGACAATCAACCCACACAATTTGCAATGTTTTGTATTTAACCAGCGGGGCGGATTCAAGAAAATTGAGCTATACCATTCCATACCCATGTATAGGGGTTTTGAATGGCGGGATGAACATCCATAAACACTAGTTATTTTGGCATTAAAACATGGAGATGTCAGAGGTTCACCCAGGTCGTTCTACGGCTGTTTTACGCCACCATCGGCAGCTAAGATTAGCGGAGGAAATGCAAACCAAGCGAATGGGGTTGAAATGAGAATAGCATGGCACCAACAATGCCAATGATCAAGAATAATTACAATTGAATACAATATATAATTATAGGGGTTATATCCCAACTTATGGAGGTTCTAATCATGGTTGTATCCATTACTGACCCCCCAATTGCACCCCGAAGTAAGGAGAGTGGCAGGGTCCAGCTCCATGGGAACTGCAGAACAGTGTGGAACTACAGATGAGAGATGTGGAGGGTGTAGATTCATGTACTCCACAGATTCCTGCAATATTGGGAAGGCCACAAACATGGATCGTGAAGCAACCCTTCGAAACATAGCCGAATAACACCTGGATCGTGCAATCTGGATTCTGGATCCAATCTTCCAAATGCTGTCCGGATAGCTTCACAACCCGACCCTCCGCTCTGGACAGGGCCCCCAGCAGCAAGGCTTGTCATCACACCGGCAGCGGCCAAAACCGATAGACCTTGGAGCCTTTTGCCTACACTGTCGAAATAAACAGTGGTCCAGATCTAGTTCAAGTCTGTGAGAAGTGAATCTAACCTATTTAACCAACACAGATTGGCTCATTCAAAGAGAGGAATTGACCAACAAAGATTGATCGATTGATCTCAACAAAGAAAAATGATGAAGAATGGGGATCCAACCAAGAAAACCGTTTCACCAACCAAAATCAACGGCTTCACTGGTTGGTATCGAACAAGAATATTTGTCAGACTGTGACCTTGTGTTTGTGATTGATGCATGAATTAAGCCAAACTGGTACCAAGTTCTAGCCATGAACAAAGCAAATCATCTATTGTCTATCTATCGAGATCACTTTCATCCAATTGGGAGTATTAGCCTAATAACCCATCACTGGCACTGTGCGGGGTTGAACGGTCTGCTGCTTGACTGGAATCAGCTCTACAATGTCAACAAAATAACAAATGTGACTAGACCAATGGCCACCACGAAAAGACATCATCGTCTCCTTTTCCACTGCGAAGATTGGTCTCCAAACAGCCACTACTCCACACCAATCCCTCCTTGGGTTGCTTCCAACGGCAGTCTTGCGCCTACATTGGCTTTCCAAAAAGATATGGACAAACAAAATCTAACTTCCCTGACATTGGATAGCCATCATCTTCGGTGATGAATAATCCACCCTTGAACTGTCAGTTTGAGAAATTCCACCATTCCACCGTGGGCCCTTATAGAGCGCAGCTGCGAAGCTATGACAGCTATGACGGGGTACTGCAAATCAAACACTTGCGATCCTTGAACGCTGTGACATGGGTTTGTCTCAAAAATAGACTACCCCTAATTTTGTGATGGTTTAACACAAGTTTTCCAGTTCAAATAGCCAGTTGGGGGGGAAATCCGCAGTTTTCAGACGGACCTACATGGGCTATGGGTCAAGTCTAGTTCCAACTGCCGCTGTACCCCCCAGAACGCTACCGTCGTCCGACTCGCATCAGGGCACCGGAGATCTCCAAGACTCGCGCTCGGTGCGGGGGGGTGATCCAAAAAATGTGGAGGTGCCACCAGTTTTTTGGGTAAAAATGGAAAAAAAAACATGGGAACAATGGGAAAAGAAATTGATGCTAGATTTCTAATGGTAATCGAATGAAAAAATCTGACGTGGAATTGCCACCAATTCATGTAGTTCATGGTAATGATAAACCATGGGATTTTTGGGGGTAGCCTATCTTGAGGCAGATGAATTGGAGCTGTGAACCAACGTCCAGACTTATTCACTTGTCTGGCATTCGAGAACCCATGTTGCTGACAGGGCCAATTTGTTCCCCTACAAACGCCGATTCACAAGTCTGTGCACCGCCACATCCATATGTGTAATATCAATCTGACTTAATACATGGACAAGCATGCATACATACATACCCCATGGTTCATGTGCATCAGAAATGACAAGTGCACTGCATCAGTAGAAAGAAGGGTTTGTCCGAAACTGAGGTACCCCAATATGTGAATCTTGGGGTATCCCCTATGTTCAAACAAGCCCAAATCCATGAATTCATGTGTTAAATCCCCGTGTTTGATTCTTGAATCCCATCAAATGGCTAGGTCAATCCCAAGTTTCATTGTTCAATCACACTTGTTGATGGTTCAAACCATTTTTTTTCTCGTTACCATCTGGTTATTTAACATAGCCATGGAAAATCACCATGTTTTATAGGTAGATCATCTATTTTCATGGGCCATCTATACCATGGCTATGTTAGTCATAACCAGAGGGTAACTCCCCCCATTTCATGGTGACTTCCGTCCAGCCGCGCCTCATCTCGCGCCTCACGCAGTGGCACCAGCCTTCTGCAGCAGGTCAATGGTCTCCTGCCGATGGCTGGTTGATGATAATGATGGTTGGTGAGTAAAAATGATTATAACGATGGTTTATATCATTAATTAATGGTTTCATGATATGATGATGAAGGGTTACTGATAGATGACGGATCATAGATTATGAATAGTAGATGATAGATGATGGATAAAAGATGATAGATGATGAATCATAGATCATTGGATGTTGGCTGAATTATACTAATTCACTACAATTCACTGACCTGAAAATGGTGTTCATAAGGTCAGCTATGGGGAGTCCCCGAATCCTTCCAATTCGTCCAACTTTGTGTAACCCCAAAATAGAAAATTTGAAAACCTGGAAACATCTGGAAACTAATCGTTTGGAAACATCCTGGAGATACCTAATTGCGGCATCTGTTCAAGGGGAACCTCATGGAACCTCTATACTGATAGACGATAGATGATGGATGATGAATAAATGATGGATTGTTCATTTCATTTCATTTCTATGTGGATAAAAATGGACCTCCATCTGGCATTTCTATCATCTAGATTGTCTAAAAATGGATAGAAATGGATTTGTCACTTTAATGTGCTTTGTTGAGTTTGTCTGTCCAGTTTTGTATCATTTGGTCGTTGAAGTCGGCCGGCGCGATGTCTTTCGAAATTGCCCCCGACCGCTGCCTTCATCTTGTTCTTCTGCGCAAGAGCCAAGGGTGTTTGACCTGGAAACCAGGACGCAGCCCAGGAGGAGATGATGGGTTGGTTCTCTGATTTAACATCGAAAAATATGGAGTGACCAAGAAAAACACTGGCATCATGGAATATGGGAAGAAAAAAAGGAAAATGATGACATATGGCTTTTAGCTTCTGGTAATCATCTCCATGGGAATTCGAGCCCACAACCTCCCGCTGACTAAGCGGGTGCTCTACCAACTAAGCTAAAGAGCTTCGGCTGGAAAACCTCCCATGAATAGTTCTATGATGTTCCCTTTTGTCGACATAGATGCCCATTTCTGGGTGATTTCCCAGCCAGCCATTTCTGGGTCACCACAGAAACAGCCATGTTTGAGACCCTCTGGGTTGCCAAAGTGGGGAATGTTCGTCAGTTCCAACCGCCAAAAAAATAGGAAGAGTACAAAATAGATGAACATGCATAAACCTGTGTTATAAGTTACCATACTTATGAATAACCATTGTAGGTTTATAAACATTTAGATTACCAGGTTACCATAAATGGTGGATCTTCCAAACATCGTTGAACATGGCCTTGTGTGTTCTGCTTGTTCACATCCAGCTTCGCCTGCAAAGGGCAGAGTCCGCAAAGATCATATTCGCAAATACACAAAAAAACATCAATAATCATACAAGAAAACAAGTGTATATAATATATATATATATAACATGCTGTTCTCAATTAGTATATCCATACTTGGCAATTCAGCTCTGCCAGCCGGACATTGGGCTGAGCGGGCTGACAGCAGGAAAAATCTCTTTAAGATGGAAAAAAAACCTGCCAGTGAGGACACTCTCCCTTAGGGAGCAAACCTTGACAAACATTGCCCAAGGGGTAAGGAATCATGATGTCTGAAAATAGGCAGCCAACCCGCCCCCTCCCAAGCATCATCGGTTCCCTTCATTTTCCCAACCCCAAAACGGCGACCTTCAAGAAGTAGTCACAAAGCTCCTTGCGGCCATACGCTGCAGCCTGGGTGGCAGATGATGCCCATCACAACCTGTGACCAACCATCTTTTGGGGGATTGAGCATGTTATTTTACCATCAGAAATAGGGTTTAATATGTCTTAACCAGTGATTAATGGATGTTGGTGTGGAAAACCCCGGATTGACCCTTAAACATGGGGGTATGGCCATTTTAACTGGAATGTGGATCATGTACCAGTGGATGGAATGGGGTACCCGATGTTCAAACACACCCATTTGTTGAAATTGACGATAGGACATAAACATCAACATACACCAACCAGAGCCTAAAACCAGAGGGGTTGGGTCTTGGGGCAGGTTTGGGGTCTATCAGTCAGTATGGAACGTCGACATCAAGTCTGGAGTTGGATTATGGCAAACCATTGGCTGTTTAGACCCAAAAAATTTACACCAAACATGAACCCCCCAGCCTATCGGTTTCAAGAAAACTCAGCAACTTTATCACATACCCTCTGGTAAACTAACATAGCAATGGAAAATCACCATTCTTAATGGGAAAATCCACTATAACTAGCCATTTTCCATTGCTATGTTAGTTCACCAGAGGGTAAACTTCATATATCGACGTGCCCAGTGAATATCTTTGGTTGTTCGAGGCGCATAATGCAGGGCGTTGCCGCCGCTGTTGTCCACTTCCGCAGCATTGGCCTCCAACGTTGATCGAAGTCTGGTGATTGCGCCACCTGAAAAATATTAACCTTTGGTAAATTCACTAGTCACTAGACTCTAGACTAGGTAAATCATCCATTAATGGGCCGAAAAATATTCTCTTTGCTAATTGAACCGTTTGCGAACTGGTCAATACCATAGTTCTGTTAGATTACCAGAGGTAGTCAGTGGGGATCCGGGTGGAAACATCAAAATAAAATATATTCGAAACATTTCGAAACCACAAACCAGTTGTGAATTCTATGGGGTCTCCATGCCAGGCTTCAAACTCATCACTTTCCGACCCAGCGCCAGAGATGGAGCCGTGGGTCCTTGGGCAAGGCCCTAAATAGTAGTGGTTGCTTCGGCCACCTTTGACCTTCCATCTCCCTCCCGCCCAGCCCTATCCCCCATCAAATCATATCACTCCACTCATCATACCCCACCCAACCCCAATCCCAACCCCAATCCCAACCCAACCCCCCCGAACCCCACCCCATCCCATCCCGCCTTGTTCTCCAACAGTTTCTTCACCACATGGGTGCGATTGGCCCCAATGGCATAGCCCAGGCAGCTAATGCCCTTGGCATCCTTCTCATCGATGTTGGCGCCCGCGGCGGTCAGAGAATCCTCCAGGGTCTTCAGGTCACCTCAAGGATGGCATCGTGGGAAGGATTTTGAACACCTGATCTTTGGGCTACTGACATGACCCACATCCAGGCCTTTGAAGCATGCCTCTTGCAAAGTGATGGGCTTGTTCTGAATGTCCTGCAAGTGCTGTCTCAACAAGGGACGGGTCCACATGCCCTGCCAATGTCATGATGTCAACAGAAGATTGCGGGAAAAAACATCTAAAACTAAAACTATGACGTACAGCAAATCTTTGTGATGTCATTGACTTCTGCAGCGCTTTCCATGCAGATTTTCAGCCTTCATTTTTGCCACGGGCTCAAGGCGAAAATCTTGGTCTGAAGGAGAGAGGTCATTTAAAAGTTGCCACTCTCCCTCGTTGCTTCTCACAGCTCAAAAGCTTCTCACAGCTTGGCGGCTGGAGCCTTGTCAGCTGCCAAACCTCCACCGGACAGCTCCTTGAGATCCATGTTCTTGAACTTGTCACCCAGCATGTACTTGGCGCAGTGCTTTCCGGCCACACGGCCAAAGACCACGCAGTCCAACAGGGAGTTGCCACCCAAACGGTTGTTGCCATGCACCCCACCGGCCACTTCACCCGCGGCGTAGAGCCCCGGAATGGCTTTGCCAGACTGGCTGACAACCGCGGAATCCTCATCAATCTCCAAGCCACCCATGCAGTAGTGGATGACAGGAGTGATGATGGCCTGGGTCCCAAGGTTTCAACGTTTCCGGAAAACCTTGAAAGCTGACCAGCCAGCCCCATAGGTACCCAGGTACCCCATCTCTCAAGCTAAACATTTTAAAGGACCTTCACCTCGGCTGACCCAAAATCGTGTGTGAAACAAAGAGTTTCAGGGACCCTGGACTATCTGGACTATGCATGATATATCATGATATCATATAATTTTCATAATTTTCAACATCCACAATCTGATTATATAGGATGACTAGGATGCTGATGTTTGGTCCAGATTGCTGAGTAGAAAGGCTCGGTCTTCACCTTGGATCCATCGATGATGTTGTGGAAGAATTTCTTTCCGGAACCGGTCTTTCCGCTGGGCTCATCCCAGGTCTTACCGGATGGGTAGGCCGGGAATGGACCGCCCTCAGGATCCTTCTCCTGCTTCTTGGCAGACTCAAAGTGGGTCTGATGGGTGGCCTCCAAGGTGAGACATGTCGTATTGCAATTGATCCCTCAAAATGTGAATACCCTTTGGTACTCAAACCTGGCAAGAGGAAATCCACTATAAATGCTGTTTTGGGAAAAATCATCGAACTATGGGATTTTCCAAGCCATGTTTGATTGCTGGAGGCTTCCAGTGTTCCAACTTGAGTCACCACATGTTTGTTGTAAAAAACAACGGCGCCTCCAGAGTGCTCAGCGGGATGTTCATGTCCTTGCACAGCGCCTCGCCAGACTCGTAGAACTTCATGACACCACGGCCCGTGTAATGCTTGCAGTGCCAGATGATTTCGTCACTCGCAGCCTTGTTCAAGATCAGTCCTGGCGAACCAGAAATATCACTGGAACATAGGGGGAATTAATTGGGATATGTGGGGATATGAATTATATAAGATTATCTAATAGGTTATAGCATGTTATAGCCACTTGTTAACAATTGGATAACTATCAAAAATCCAACCGTGAATGATAAATATGATAAATGATATCCAGCAGCTACAGCAACCCCCAAAGGACTCTTATTTCACACAAACACGCTGCTTCCATATGCTTGTGATCATCACAATATATGGTCACATGGTCTTTAATCACCGACCCATACCCATCTCCACTAAAATAGAATCTATAGAATCTAATCAAATCCATAAATGCATATGAATGTCACCAAATTGGATCATCCGACTATCAATAATGGTGAGTTTTTCCAACAAAAAATGTTTGCCAATCACCAACTTCCAGTTGCGGAAAGGAGGTTTCGACTTCCACATTTCCCCAGTGACATAGTCGCGGCGTCCCAACTCGTTGCAGAAGCGCTGGCCATCCGCGTTGATCACCAGGCCGCCGACACCGCGGAGGGCCTCTGCAGCCAGGAACTTAATCTTGGCCTCGCAGGGAACGGCGGGACTACTACTACTACTTCTACTGCTACTACTGCTACTACTACTTCTACTACTTCTACTGCTACTGCTACTCCTCCTACTCCTCCTACTCCTCCTACTGCTACTACTGCTACTACTGCTACTACTGCTACTCCTCCTACTCCTCCTACTGCTACTACTGCTACTACTGCTACTACTGCTACTCCTCCT
>Ga0126342_10009926_pt1 | contig 17041 bp, 16 predicted proteins | sample Cyp1metagenome_FD_92528 | JGI IMG/M metagenome (GOLD analysis project Ga0126342, IMG submission 92528) | Coral microbial communities from Lord Howe Island, Old Settlement Bay, Australia - Cyphastrea 1 metagenome | ecosystem: Host-associated > Invertebrates > Cnidaria > Coral ... | reverse complement strand
AGTAGTAGTAGTAGCAGTAGTAGTCGCAGTAGTAGTAGTAGCAGTGGTAGTAGTAGAAGTAGTAGTAGTAGCAGTAGCAGTAGCAGTAGTAGTAGCAGTAGCAGTAGTAGTAGCAGTAATAGTAGTAGCAGCAGTAGCAACCGTAGTCGTAGTCGCGGTCGTAGTCGTAGTTGTAGTCGTAGTCGTAGTAGTCGCAGTAGTAGTAGCAGCAGCAGCAGTAGTAGTCGTAGTAGCAGCAGTAGTGCAGTAGTAGTAGTAGTAGTAGTAGTAGTAGTACTAGTAGTACTAGTAGTACTAGTAGTAGTAGTAGTAGTAGCAGTAGTAGTAGTAGTACTACTTTTAGTAGTAGGAAGTGCTAGTAGGTGCTAGGTGCTAGTAGATGCTAGTAGGTGCCAGTAGGTGCTAGTAGGTGCTAGTGGGTGCTAGCAGGTGCTAGTAGGTGCAAACGTAGTAGGTGGTAGTAGGTGCTAGGTGCTAGGTGCTAGTATCTGGTAGTAGGTGCAAACGTAGTAGGCGGTAGCAGGCGGTAGCAGGCGGTAGCAGGGTGTAGCTGGCGGTAGCAGGCGGTAGCAGGCGGTAGCAGGTGGTAGGTGGTAGCGGGTGGTAGCAGGCGGTAACAGGTGGTAGCAGGTGGTAAGGTGGTAAGGTGGTAGCAATTAACAGGTGGTAGCAGGTGGTAGGAGGTGGTAGCACAGCAAAGTCTCTATCACAATCACCACTTGTCACATCACAACGACTATCCCACTATCACATCACCACTATCACATCCAATATCACATCACATCCAATATCACATCACTACCAATATCACAATCACCAGTGGCAGCTGGCACATCACCATTATCTCACAGCAAAGAGATTTCACAGCAAAGAGATCTCAAAGCAAAGAGATTTCACAGCACAGAGATCTCACAGCAGAGAAGTCTCACAGCAAAGACATCTCACAGCAAAGGGCTCTCACAGCAGGGGAGTTTCGCAGCAAAGACATCCAACAGCAGAAAACTCTCACAGCAAAGAAATCCCACAGAAATAGACATCTCACAGCAAAGAGATCTCACAGCAAAAAAAAAACACAGCAAAGAGGTCCCACAGCAAAGAGATCTAACAGCAAAGAGGTCTCAAAGCAAAGAGATTTCACGGCAAAGAGGTCTCACAGCAGGGGAATTTCGCAGCAAAGACATCCAACAGCAGAAAACTCTCACAGCAAAGAAATCCCACAGAAATAGACATCTCACAGCAAAGAGATCTCACAGCAAAAAAAAAAAACAGCAAAGAGGTCCCACAGCAAAGAGATCTAACAGCAAAGAGGTCTCACAGCAATTCCCACAGCAAAGAGATCTCAGCAAAGAGGTTTCACAGCAAAGGGATCTCACAACAAAGAGACCTCACAGCAAAGACATCTCACAGCAAAGAGATCTCACAGCAAAGAGATCTCACAGCAAAGAGGTCTCACAGCAAGTCCCACAGCAAAGAGGTCTCACAGCAAAGGGATCTCACAGCATCTCACAGCAAAGACATCTAACACCAAAGAGATCTCACAGCAAAAAGATCTCACAGCAAAGAGGTCTCAGAGCCAAGAGATTCACAGGGAAGTCTCGCACGAAAGCTTCGCAGCTTTCAGTTTTTGAGGGAAGTCTCACACGAAAGCTTCGCTTTCACATCTTCCACTTTCACTTTTGGCGGGATGTCTCGCGCGAAAGCTTCGTTTTCACATCTTCCGCTTTCACTTTGGAGGCAAGTCTCGCACGAAAGCTTCGTTTTCACATCTTGCACCTTCACTTTTTGAGGGAAGCCTCGTGCGAAAGCTTCGTTTTCACATCTTCCACTTTCAGTCATCGGGAGGGCCGGACACCAGGTTAAGAACAGCTCATATCAAAGTATTTGGGCATTTTCACAAACAGGACAGCAAATATTCAGGGCACCAACCCACACAGGCAGCACCATGGCAGCCCGACAAATGAAATGCTAGATGGGGAGACAAAGGAATTGCTAGACGGGGAGACACATGAATTGGAGACATCCGGAGAGCCGGACACCACCAGTCCAAATGAATTGCTACAAGGGGAGACAAATGAATTGCAGACATCGGGAGAGCCGGACACCACCACCTGGACATAGCCGGACACCTATGTAAGTGAGAATTGAGAACCCCAACGGGGAATGATGGCAAAGTCTATTTGCAGACTTGTTGCCAGAAACACGATTCAACAATGCAACCCAGGCCTGGATTGAAGGCAGTCGTAAGCGCTACAGGAACAGCGCAATACAGAAAACAAAGCAGTAAAAGAAGTTGACGAGAAAGCTGTTGCAAGGAGGAAACAAAATGACAGAAGTGCTGCAACTAAGTGCTGAATCTAATCAAACTGCTGATATCTTCGACATTGCCCAAAAAAAACAGCCCAAAAGATAGAGTCCAGATACAGCTATGCTGATATGGATATTTACATTGAACTCAGGTAGCCTAGGCTAGCTTTCATGATAAGGTACTCAACATGTCAAATCGTTCTCAAGTTCAACTGTATGTAGGATTTGAAGACCCTCTTCAGCATTTGACCCAAGCCGCTCCTTGAAGCGCTGGGGATAGCTGCTTGTGCAAACCCTCCAAACATGTCCCTAATCAACCCACAAAAATGCAGTGAAAGTAAGCCAAAATGGATGGAAACTGCCCTGGACAAGGTACTCTGCTTTTGATCACCCGCCATCTCCCTCTCACTTACAATAACTTAGGCGTTTGAATTGGCTCCGTACTTGACCAACCATCGTCAATGGCAGGAACACCGATTTTTCGGGGTTTCCCATACATCGGAAAGTTCTGCTGCAAGGAGCTGTACACGTACTCCGTTCCAGGTGGATACTGCTTCCAGTGGCTCACCTTGTAGCTGTCCTCAGACTTGCTTTGCCAAAAGCTCCACATGGGTATCCTACGGATACTTTTTGATCACATCACAGCAGTCTCAAGGAAAAGATGTCCATTATCCATTTTGTCCCATAGCTTGCAATCTCCTGTCACGGTAGTTTGCATATACATATGTGTATGTGTGTATATATATATATGTGTGTATATATATATACATATATATATATTCTATTTATTTATTGATGCACAGGAAAGCAGCGGGTTTCATTTTTACCCGCACAACCCAAAGGTGCTCAAGGTTGTGGTGAACCTGTGACTTAGCACAGGCCAAGGGGGAGCAACCCACTTCTATATTGCCCGTCAGGCTCTTGACTTTATCAGGGTCCAGGGCCGTTGGAAAGACTTACGCATAACGCACATGTCGTCTCTATGTCGACGATGCCAGAGGTATGTTAGTGAACTTTCACCTTCCGGAGCCAGCAAAACCTCTCATATCCCGCTTTCGCTCCTTCCTTCTGCACGAGTCGCTGCGCAAATCGGAAGAAGCGGGGGGTTTGTTCTTTTTCCGCTCTTTAGAGTGGGCAGGTTGTGGATTGAAGCATGCACCGCATCCAAAGGGGTGAGCACCTGCGGGTGTGACCGGTGGTGTTTCTTGGCCTGTGCTAAGTCACAGGTTCACCACAACCTTGAGCACCTTTGGGTTGTGCGGGCAAAAATGAAACTTGCTGCTTCCCTGTGCATAATACTCGCAGTCTTGACCAACGTAGTTAGTCTGACGTAGATTTATGCACACGCTGGGTTTGGGCTTAAGGTCCTTCCCAGCCTCTCCGGCCCTAGGTTGTTGATTGAAGCATGCACCGCATTTGAAGCATGCACCGCATCCAAAGGGGTGAACACCTGCGGGTGTGACCGGTGGAGTTTCGAGGGAGCACTGCACAAAGCCGACGGGTTCAAGATGAAAGAACGAGCAAAGAGAGGTGAAACAGCCCCGAAAAAATGTAGCAAACCACGGCCACAGCCGGGGAGAAGAAAGGGATGCCAAAAGATGTGAGGTGAAACGAACCACTGTTGGGTTTTGAAAGGTGAGAGCTTGCAGGTGCTGCTAGGAAGCCTTGGCTCTGCCCAGCCGCAGGACAAGGGAGCCATCGTCAAGGCTAACCGCTACATCAGATTGATGCAGGCAGAGGACTTCCTGGGTACGAAGAAGGAAGCAAAAGCCCAAGAGAAGACAAATGCCCAGGTGTGGCCAACCTTCATGGCAGCAAAGTTCCAAAAAGGCTTGGAGCGCTTTCCAAGGCATAGGCACCGCACGCAGCGGGGCGTGTTCACGCTTCCAGTTGGTATACCATTGTTGTGACTGGCAAAGGTCCTGACGGGTCCGTGGGTAGAGACGCCCCAGGCCACTGAGAAGCCAGCCAGCACGGCTGACGGCCTCACCCTCTTGGTAAAGGTGATTTATGTATTCACCTACTTCCCTGTCTGTCTAAGGCAGCCATGGACGTGGGAATGGCTATGCCATTAAAAGAAAGAAACTAAAAGAAAAGTGAAACTTCCCGTTTGTAAAGCTCAATCGTGCGTTTTCTCACTCCCAGATATTTCAGATGCCGTTTGGACTTGGTCATGGCTCAAATTTTCGGCTGCCATGTTCCACTTGCTGATCGTCTAAACGTGGAAAGGGGTGAGATCGGCAGCGAAGGAAACAACTGCCACGCGACTGATCAAACGATTCAAACGGGATGATGAGCTCCTGCCTTTGGTGAGGCAGTGGAAGGCCACCTGAGAGTCGGTGACATTGACAAATCTGCCCCGCAGGGCGTTGGGATCACGAGCGCGTCTGCGCATCTCGACCAAAAAAGGCTGAGACTTCCAAGAGGTTGATGTGCTGTGATTGTCCCCACCTATAGGCCACCAGCGTTCGCCACAGCCAAACAAAGGAGGGATATGGGGCCATCAGACTCAGGCTGCCATCTTCCGGGTCCATCATGATTTTGACATCACACCCGCGGGTGGACACATGGCATAGCAGGTTGGCCAGGTGCTCCTGCCCCTTCCTTCGCCACCTGCATTGCGACTTCCTCTCTTTGAAGCCCCTTTGTGGCCCTGACGGCCGAAAAGATTGCCATCAGGTTGTCACGCGGCAAAATGCCAACGGGATATGGGGTCCGTCGTCCGATGGACTCCTTGAGGGTGTCAGCGTACGCCGCACAGAATTCCCATGGGTACTCAGCTTCCTCTTCCGTGTCGAAGCCAGTAGTGCCCTGGGCAATGCGGCCTGTGCAAGGCCTGGTGGAGGGCTGGATCTGAAGTGATGATGCAGGTCCACTTGCGGCGCCAGCCACCCCAGCAGCAGTTCGAGAAACAGATAACGTGGACCCGCGCGCTTCAGTGAACGGGGGTACGGACTGTTGGCAGCTCGCTTTTCTGAACTTTGGCCAACTCGTAATACGCATCAACACAAGATTCCATAAATGAAGACATGTCATACCTAACAAGATTTACTGGCTTTGTCATGCAACCAGTCTTGTTTTCGGTGACACTCTCGATGCTTTAAACCTCTGAGATTTCTTCTCATTCTTGGCATCCCTATTGTCCCGATGTGGTCCGGGTCTATTCCTTGAAGGGAAGGCAAACTGGTTGGAGTTGCCGGATTCACCCCCGTACTTGAAGATAGTCCGACCCGTCCAAAAGTCGATTGTCTGAACCTTTTGATCCACAGACATGTCGTCCTCAATGACTGTTGAGTTTTCATCTGAAAAATGCATGTTGAGAACTGGAAGACCTTTGAATTCACCATGTTTGTCGAACATGGTAACCCGTTCTGAATGAAGCGACTTGGCGAACTCCCCCCCTCATCGCCAGGCTTGAACAGTTTCTTGTGTGGCTGGAGATGATACCTTGTCCAAGTTTTGTTGGTGGGGTCATGTTGCCAAAATTCTTTGTTCGATGCTGTGTTAGTGCGGCAGCAGCCGTCTGAGAGTCAAAAACATGTGCAAAAGGGTGAGCCTTTCGTGGAAGTGCAACATTGTTGAACTCCACATGTTGACAACCAAGTATCTGTCATATGACTCAGGTTCCCCAATATTTACAGCACGTCGAATGCTGGCCAATGCTTTTTCCATGTTCTCAGTCGGACCTGCGAGTTTGAAATCATCCACATAGACGACCAACATACAATTGTACTCAGCATGATAAAAGATAGTTTGCCTAACGTCAGGAAGAACTTGTCCCAACCTTCTTTTCCAATTCTTGAGTTCAAGTGGTTTTGCAAAATACCTCCACTGTCGGGGTGCCCATGTAATGCCAAAACCAATGGAACAATAGGTTGCCAAAACTCTTTGCCCCAATGTTTGGGCCAACGGTTTCTCGGAAGTGAGAACCATGTGGGCACACCAGTGAAGATGGCCTGGATGTAAGCTTGAATGGCATCCGCCTGAGCTTTTGAATGGCATCCGCCTGAGCTTTTGAAAATCCAGGTTGTGAACCAAATGCATCAAGGAGTTTTGCAGCTTCCATCGATGCTGGGCTGGAACCAAGCTCTGCGAACAGTGCATGGTCTGAATCCTGATCGCGAACGTTGCTTCCCTGACAAAAACTGTACGTCCTTTGAACTTTCGTCGAGCATCGTCAGCGGGAAGTTCAGAACCTTTTTCATAACGGCTTCGAAAATCCGGCCAAGATGCACAGTTTCACCATTCTTGCGGGCCTCATCCACTATGCAAAGCATTCGCGGACTCTAGATTGATCCCAAACCCCTGTCTCAAGTTGTCCCATTCCTTATCTAACGCGGCTTTTGCCTTGGGATTTTTTCTGACTTCATCTTTGGGAACCAAGCGTGCAACAGCAGAAAATAATTCTAATGCAACCTTGAATTCCAACTCTTGGATCTTTTGTTTGATCATTTTCCTTAATTCCGGTCGATACGATTCAGCTTTGGCTGATGCAACCTTCGGCATATAGCAGGAACACAAAAATTCGTCCTGTCTGTTGGGATGACTTCCCAACACTGTGCAGTCTCTGGCTCACCTAAGGGGCTAGGGTTTACCCGAAGCTTCGGACCCTTTGTGGCGGAGCTTGATGATGCACTGCCACCACCTGCCACTTTCTCGGCTTCCTCAGCTATGAGCTTTTCTCTGTCCTTCGGACTGAGCATTCTCCACAGATCTGATGGGATCGAATCTGGGCGCTTTGACCCTTTGTATGTCTTCACAAGACGAGTGCCATCCCAATGGTAGCTGTCCGGAATGGGCGTTCCAGTTGGAGTATATTTGATCTCGGGAAAGATTTCCTCTTCAGCTGGTTTGTCATCCTCGGCAAGTACATTAGGTACTGCCCCCGCTGATTTGTCAATTGCTTCTTCGCTATGTTCAACTTGTCCATCCGTTTGCAATTCTGATTGAAATGGAATTGGACGCGGATCAGCAATGACATTGTCTTGAAGACGATCTGGCTTGGGCTCTCTGGCCTCTGTCAGCGCACGGAGTGGGAAGACGAATCCTCCTGCGATGAGCTCTACACGTCGTGCGCGCTGCACGGTGATGCTGCCATTTTCGGCATGATAGTCCAAAGCTTCAAGCTTGGCTACAAGATACACACCTTTCCATGCAAAACCAGGTTGAATATGGTATCCCAAAAATACACCATCATTCGCAGTTGGGGACATCTTACTGTCAGAATTGTCAGCCCTCTTTGGGTTGTTCCAAAATGCTATTTTTGCACCAAATGGAATCAACTGACCCGGAAAATCCTCATCGAACCTGAGCTTCCATGGAGCATCATCACCTTTCAACTGAGGAGTGGCGTTGACTGCAATCGAAAAATGTTGCATTGCAAGTGGCCAATACTGCAACGGAAGACCCGGCTGGATCAAGTTTGTCCAAGTGCCCTCAAGCATGTGTCGGATCTCCCTCTCAACAAAAGATTTCGAGCTGTCTACATATTCAATTGATGATTGATGGCGATAACCAAACTCCACAATTGTAGAAAACAGTTCTCTTGAGTTGTCGGTGTAAACTGCACCTACCTCGTCCTTGCGCGACAAAAAGTGGTTGAAAGCAGCTACACAAGATTCCCCAGACTTGGTTTGACTTGGATAAACATGTCGAAACTGTGTGTGGATGCCCTTCATGACCAATGCCACCGTTTCACCTTTGGCGCTTTCCTCAACATTAGCTTTGACTACAGTGGTCGGCGACAATGTGATCCCCAAACTTTTGGTCTCCAATCTCTTCTGCCCTCCCTTTTTCTTTGCTGGCGGTGCCATCATGCACGCCTTCTGGCAGATTTTGCAGAATGGATTTTAGGGATAGTGGCAACATTGATGGGAACCGCTGCAAGCTTCTGCTTCAAGATCTGACCCTCCTCCTCGCACTCGGCTGCCTTGGCGGAAACCATCGCAAAGAGCTTCAGCAAGTTGCAGCCCCTTTTGAACTGCTTGCTGTTGAGCGCTCTACATGACGAGTCAATCACAGCCACTCTCAGCTCAATGACCCCTAAATCTGGACGGGTGAAGTACGGCTTCCCGTCTCACCGAACTCCAACTAACAGCACTGCCGCATTTTCCTCAAGGATGTATGGAGTGAATGGCCTGCCCTACTTTTACGTCGGCCACCTCATCCGATCGTGTGGAACCAGTCGCAATTGCAAGGCAGATCGGAGTGTCACTGGTGCGACGTTTTGTGGCTCTTGCCGTTTTCAGCATGCTTTCGCTGATGAGATCTTGTTCACTACCAGTATCAACCAACCAAACACATCCATCTTTTGATGCTGGTGTTGCAACTGTTGGCAAATGAGTATTGAATATTGCTAATCTTGTTCTAGGGACCTGCAGTGGTTACATGTTGTACCACCTTCCTCACCATTGCATCTGAAACGGCACTTGGGCTGCGGGTCACAATTGAATGAGCTTGATGACTTCCTGCAGCTGGCGGGCAACGACCTGTGCACGATGGGCAACCAACCTGTCAGGCTTTGGCACTGACTCCGCTGTGGGATACTTGTTGTCTATGCACAACTTTATGCTGTTCACCAGTTGCGGGGATCTTGGTGTATTCCACTTTTGATGAGAACACAACAGCACTGTGGCATTGATTCTTCATGGCCTTTGTAGCCTTTGGCAATCCTTTCCCCTTTGCAATACAGGCATACCTTTGAGTGATGCATGGCGCAGCTTTTGCGCTGGCCTTCTTCTTTGGTGCAGGGCTGTTTGTTCGTTTTTGGATCCTTTGTAGGAGCAGCTGCATTTTCATGTTTGTAAAAACACTTGTCACCACGGCGACACTTGCCCTGTTGGAAGTACGTGCATGGGGTTCTTGCCATCTCTGCCCTTGACAACTTTATTGATGAAGGGGAATTGCTCTTACCACCGCCCTTGCCCTTCCCCGTCTTTTTGCGCGTACCAGATCTTGGCTTGGTGTCTTTGTTATGCGTTTAAGGACAGTCTTCTTTTCCACATTTCCCGTCCCTGAATTTGTAGCAGACTTTATCACCTTTACTACTCTGGCTGCAACCACGTGAACGTCCTCGATCACCTTTGCCACGATCCTTGCCCCCCTGAGCGGGAGCAGCGGGCTGGGGCTTTTCGGTCTGTTTGCTCTTTTCCACGATTCGATTCCTGTTTGATCGGAGCCTTTCCCTATCCAATAGGTCACGAATGTTTCGAAGCAAATAGGCATAGGACTTTTGCTCTGATTTTTCAGCACCTCTGTCAAATGCTTCAATGTCGTATTTCATGAGTTGACATTTCCTGATTTGTCTGAGTAGGACATCTCTGAGAACCAAATCATCTGGTAGAGTTTCCATACCAGCAATGGTGGCATCCCAACGGTTAAGATTCCTTCTAAGATCTTCCACCGACTCTCCCGTCCTGACAACTCCCAACAAGTCCTTAACACGGTAGAGGCTGCCAGCTTCCTCAGACGTCCTGAAATAATCTTCAAGCATCAAAAGGACTTTCCTACCCCTGACCTGTATTCCGTTCTTTGACGTTTCATGATTTGAAATTGTGGATTTTGTTTGCTAGATCACCTTTGGCTGAGAGGGTTAACGCTGCCGACAACTTCGTGTCAAGTGTGATGAATTTACCCGGATCTTGCAGCTTCTCCTCCAACTTCTCCCGGGCCAAATCCAAGCCTCATCGGGTTTGTCCGAACACGACTTCACCTCATCCCTGACGTGATTGCGCCAATGGCGATAGGCCTCAGGGCCGGCATGTCATTCAGCTTGATGGTCTCTGCCTCTTTTGTGCGGGGCTTTTCACCATCTGCATCTTTTGATGTCAGCCTAGTGATGAGATCCAAGAGCTGTTGTCCAGAAAGACCAGCACCTATGTCTGCGGTCTTGAGTTTGTCGGGTTCACTAGCTGCAACAGTCGGGCTTCGCACACTAGGTTCTTGATTCACATTTTCATGGCTGTCTCTGCACTGGCCATGGTGGAAGTAGTGGGGGGGGTAGTAGTGAACAAACTGTGCAACTTCTCCCTTGCATCCGCAGCTAGATTATTCATTGCTGTGTTTGGCATGGGCGTTGCCCCAGCCTCCGCGCTTGCAGAACCTTTCGGCGTTGCAAACACTTCAAGTGGGATGTCACCTGTACCTTGATCAAGTTCCCCGATTCTAAGCGTAGGGGCGTTCTGCTTGTTCAACTTTTCCACAAGTTCATCTACCCGTTCCTGGAGTTGAAAGTTGAGTTCTGCAGCTTGCTCTTCTCGCTTGCTGCATTCCTCTCTCATTTCATTGATCACTGCTTGTTCCTCCTTCTTGAATTCTGCCATTCCTTGCCTTGCACAGTCGACTGTTTCATCTACGATTTTCTTGCAGTCAGCTTCCAGGTTTGCCTTGAGTTCAGAGTATCTGCTTTCGTATTGACTGGTCACATGAGAAACCTTTTGGTTTGCCCTTTGCTCTGCTTCCAGCGCTACGGAATTTGCAGCGTTCTTCAGTGGCGTTTGCTTCACTGAGCTCTTTCCTCAAGTTCAAAATTTCCTGTTCAGCTACTGTGCGAGACATCATGAATCCGGTTAGTTCCGATACCATCTGTTCATGTCGGTTGTCAGCTTCTGCGGGTTGTCGGGCGAGCTCATTGAAACACATCTGCTCAACAGCCATACTACGATTTTCATAATCCTGATGCAGTTGCTGTACCATTTGCTCCATGATCTGGGTGTGCCTTTCCTCACCTTCATGCCTGAATAAGTCAATGTTTCCCACATTGATATAAGTGAGATTGTTCTGCACAAACTGGAAATACGTCTGAACCGGTTGGTAGAAGATTCCGTCATCTACAGTCATAGGCGTGGGGCTTGTCCCAGCCGGATATTCCGCTGGGGTACCAGTTGTGGGAACCATTGAACTTGTTGCAGGAACGATTGCACCACCCGTACCAGAAACATCACCAGTTGGTCTCTCCATGGCTTTAGAGACTACGGCTGATAACCTGTATTTTCAGGCTTCAGCGGGGTTATGCCTATAAACCCACATGGACTGATAAGCCTAAAACTAAAACCGTTAAGCTAGCGGCACACACTCTTTTCTCTGAGCCGCAATGCTACCGAGTGCATACTATATTACATGGTGTTTTATGGTGGTGTGCATTTACAAGGAATGCTCTATATTTTGCAGGGGTACTGTTTCTTGGACGAAGTCCTGCTTTGCCTGGAAGGAAAATTGCAGTTTATGAATCAAGGTGCCTTTTTTCAAGCATGGAAAGGAACGCTGCAATTTAAAACAAATTGCTTCCTTCAAGAAATGTTGTGCTTTCTGACCTGAGTATGTGCTAATCTTTTTTGAAAGTAATACTACCTCTTTGACATCAACAAAAAGCTTAAAATTGTAGATCTTTGGGGGTAGCATTTGTATACATATATATATATATATATGCATAAATACTTTGATATACATATGTGTACATATAAACAAATATATACATACATATACACACCTATAACATATATATATACATATATATATAAATACATTACTATACACTATACATATACATAAACATATATATATATATCTATACATATACATATATTGCACGGATACATATGTATGTATATATATATAAAGCATACGTTTATATATATATATAGTATATATATATACCATGTGCATATAAAATAATTTACAGTTTGCAATATAATTGTATGATCCCAGGGCGATCTGGCCACTGCCCACTTGCGAAGTCCTCCCAATTCACATTGGCATTCCATAAGTCGGGGGCAAAACGAAACAGCAAGGCATCCATATCCGACATATCCATTGGCCCGAGGAGCCGAGAGGAGAATGATGTTCCTTGGCGCGCTGCTCATCAAAATTTGCATGTTCGATGTCCAGGGTAGACTTGGACTGCCCTCAAAAGTATTGCTATGAATGTACTCCCAAACTTCACTGTTTTCATCTTCAAAGTGACCACAAATGCTGCCATACGCAACTCCGAGCGACTCACATGTCAGGGTCCATCAAAGATACTTCACACCCTTCATTAACCAAGCGTCTCTGTCCAAGGGATGCACGCCATCGCATGTAACACAGCCTCAAGCTGGGCTTGGTCACTTTCGTGGATGGGAAAATCCCGCATATGGCCCCTGGATGTTTGGCAGTGGGAATTGGTGAGCAATCCCTGTAAAGTGTAAAGATGTGGAAAGCAAGCTGTCGACGGGCAGATTTCTGGTGAAGGTGTACAACGGAGAACTCAAATCCTTCTCACAATGCCTTGAAACCAAGGATACAAAGCTGATACAAAGATCCAGAAATTGACTCACGCAGAAGATGCCGTTGCCATTGCCTTCAAATTTCGAAATGCATTGGTCTCTGCCCATTTTTCTCCAAGGGACTGTCCCAAGGATGATGCCAATGCAAAAGCTGGAAACCAAAGCTGCGAATGTCAGAATCCAGTCACTCACATATCTCAGTGTGAAATCAGTGGAACTCACGCTGCTGTCATGCAAGTTGGTTGCAAATAAAATACAAGCAAAACATGCTGTTGGCCCTGCAAAATGAGCCAATGCATGGTTGTTTCGCTGGAACCTGTATATAACTATAACCCGTTTAAGTAGCCCACCAGAGCTTGCAGTTTGCCACGCAGTTTTTTCATTGCAAATCAAGTCAGCTACGCGCTATGGAAGTCGGGACAGACGCTGCAGGGATCAATTGAGTCTGGGGACAAGCTATACGTGCTTTGCTGTGCGAGTTGACTGGCCATTTGAAATCAGTCAAAGAATGGTATGAACAGAGCCAGCGTGCGATGTTGCATCTGTACTTCACAGATTGCCCTCCCTGAGTGACCACTTGTCTTGCGAGGTTGGGCGCAAGGTGAGAAGACATCCGAAAAGTATCACCCAGCAGGAGATGAGATCGAATGGATTGACGCTGGCAGACAGTTGGCAGACTGTTTGGTCAAGAGTATGAAACCCGACTTTTTGGTCAGAGTGCTTGCTGAGGGATACATCAACGTGAAGAAGCGGAACTGAGAGACTTGGAAGTGTACAGACATTGGAATAGTACAGTAGTACCAGAATGAGATAGTCTGGTGAGCCATTTTGGCCATTCCAATAGGAATAGAGTTGCATGCCTTATTTTGTATATAGTACTACCGCATTCACGCCAGTAGATAAAACGGGTGTGATTCCACGCTGTCATACGCATGGTCTTAGAGAACCCTGGTTCTGAATGACTGTTGTGTCACGCACCTTTTGGCCTAAACCTTTAGGGCCCTTGAGCTTTTCGTGGCGACGAACAAAAGGATCCAGCCGAGATTCAAACTACATCATGTAATAAATTTGTGTATTACATAATAGACTAAATTACTATATTGCGATAGTTCCTATATTCCCCTTTTACTTTACTATTTCTACAGATTTTGCGTAGAAGAACCCGCAAGCCTTGTACTGAGCAGAAACTTTTCAAATGACCCATTCATGTTCAAAACATCCATCCATGTTGTTGTGGCTCAGAACTCAACTTCCTAAAGTTGGACAGGTGAACGTCGAACATGACCTGGCAAGAGTGTTTGGCATGTTCACCATGCTACCAGCCGTAGTCGACCACGCTACATTTTTCCAACAGTTCTCGCTGTCGGCGCCTCCGCTGTTGTTGCTCCCCTGCGACGCAGCCTGCGCTACACATCGATGGTTCCAGCGACCCTTCCTCCGCAGCTTGCACCTCGATGATCCAATGGATGTTGAAAGTGGAAAGTGAAATTTCTGAAACCAGCTCAGTGAGCTCACCAACAAAAATAGAGGAGCACATCAACAGCACGAGGGTTGACTTCTTTTAACCATGATGAGATAAATAGGGATGCGGAAAACAATCAGCAATCGGAGCATGGGCCCAAATGGTCCAAATTGAAGAACACTATGACAAGTAGTGTAAGGAGTGTAGGGAGGTTTAATCCAGATCTGTGAAGATCTATGAAGAAATCTTATCGATGATGAATTTTGGCAAGACCTGACCACCTGGCCTTAATCTCGACGGCACAAGATCGACTATAAGTACAAAACCAAATGGATCTTCCTTGGCGAACGCATGAACAACATGGACAAATGGGATTGCCTACAAACCCCGTCTAAGTTGAAAAAGATCTAAATCACTTCGTTTGTCTTTTCGGTTTTGGGCTAGCATAATCATCCGTGTGTTCATACGGGTTCATGTAATCGCATGATCATTTGGGCGGTGGAGTAATTACCTGGAATACCTGGGAAATTCTCCGGAACCATCCAGGACCATCCAGAACCAATATTGCTAAGGTTGAAACCCGGAATCACTTCATCAAAGTCAAAGGACGTAAGAGTGGCATTGTCGTTTTGTTTGCTTTAACGTTTTCTGTGTTCGTAGTGACGTGGTAGTGCGAAGGGCCCTACTCCTCCTTGAAGTAGACAAATGACGGTGCAAAGGCAAGTTTTTGTCGAAAAGTAGCCTGCAAATTGGACCACCCAGCAGCTTCCCCAGCTCTCCCCTGGAGTTAGGATACCACAGCTGCAGCTCTCTTCTCCGAAATTTCTATGTTGGCTGCCTGGCGACTCGTACAACTCAAATGCACAAGGTTCATTGCAAACAGGCTGAGCTCCCATTTTTCCGATCTGTCTGGCCGGCACATGCACACTAGGATGCGAGTGCAGGCCCAGGGACAAGGGAGCTAGCTGTCTGTGTCTTTATGGATATCTTGCATCCTTTTCCGAGATCTGACATTGAATGCTGGCCCAGGATGCAGGAAAAGTAGGACCGTGGAGCTGAATGTTGTAACCACTTGACATGTCATTCAAGTGGATTCACAGGCGTCCGAAACAACACAATGGGCCATGTTTTTGAATTTGTACCAATAGTACCGCACAATGAAATAGGAAACCAATAGGAGAGATTGGTTTGTTGAGAATCACGGAGGGCAGAGCGAATCCACTGATGGACCGAAAAGTGGTTGGAGTTGTGCTTCTTAGAGTGGTTGCAATGGTTGCAGCGGTCACCTCACCACAACTCCTGGATGTAGTGTGGTGTAGTGCAGTTGTAGTTGTAGTGTAGTGTAGCGGAGTCCTAGTTGTAATGTAATGTAATGTAATTAGTGTAATGTCGTTGCAGTTGCAGTTGTAGTTGTAGTTGTGGTGTGGTGCAATTAGTGTAGTGTAGCGTGCTGTGCTGTAGTGGTGTGTACTGTAGCGTGGTATAGTGCAGTGTAGTCCCGTGTAGTGTGTCTGTGTGTAAAGTAGTGGCCTTTTGAGTGGCGGCGCGCCTCGAGGGGCGGGACTGCTGTCATTTTTGCAAATGGTGTGTTTTGCGGGTGTTTCGCGGGCGATTGGGTTTTGGGTGGGGGAATGTAATAACGTTCTTTCGCCTGTGCTTCCAAACGTTGCAACATTGCTACGTTGCACCATCCTTTCAAATATTTCCAAGACGCTCTTGATACATTGTAACATCTTCTTCAAGTAACAGTGGTACCGGTACAGTTCTTCAAGATTCGGTCAGGTTGCCCCTTTGTCAAGTGGCATCAAGGGCAAATGAGTTCTATGGCGTGGGGAGGGATGCCTTCAAAGCCAAGTGGACAACAGATGGCAATCGGGAGGAAGCTTTGAAGGCTCCCAAGGAATGCCCGGCTGTCTTGGCCAAAATGAGCCATGCTGAACGAGTGAAGCGTCGTTTGGATAATTTGTACGAAAGCAACTGAAGCTATACATAGCCGCAAGTGTGCTCAGTCATCATTGGAGCTCTGACGAAAGCACGAGGGCAGATTTTGAGGAGTTGCTTTTCAAAGTATGACGCCAATGAAAAGTTAACAGTCACCATGAACTAACATCCAAGTATGGGATCAGTTGAGCAAGCTTTGTAAAAAAAAAAACGCACAAAGTTGGACTGCGGCGTCTCGCATGATGATGAAAAATGACTGTCGAATCATCACTTTGAAAAGAGCTGAAAGCGCCGCACCTCCACTGGCGCCGTAACCTAGTTTTAGTTGTAGCGTGGTGAAGTGTAATCAGTGTAGTGTACTGTAGTGCTGTGTACTGCAGTGTGGTATAGTGCAGTGTAGTCTGGTGTGGTGTGTGTAAAGTAGTGTTGTTGCTGTTGTTGTTGTTGCTGCGTAGTGTGATGAAATTAGCGCATATATAGTGTAGCGTAGCGTAGTGTAGTGTAATGCAGCTGTGGTTGCAGTCGCAGTTGTAGTTGTAGCTGTAGCGTAATTTAATGTAATTAAGTGTAGTGTAGTGTAGCCTTGCGTAATGCAGTGTAGTTGTAGCTGTCTTTGTATTTGTAGTTGTAGCGTGCTGCAGTCTAAGTAGCGTAGTTGTAATTGTAATGTAGTTGCAATTGTAGTTGTCGTAGTCGTAGTCGTAGTAGTAGCAGTAGTAGTAGTAGTAGCAGCAGCAGGAGTAGTAGCAGCAGTAGGAGTAGCAGGAGTAGCAGGAGTAGCAGGAGTAGCAGGAGTAGCAGGAGTAGCAGGTGTAGCAGGAGCAGTAGCAGTAGCAGTAGCAGCAGCAGCAGCAGCAGTAGTAGTAGTAGTAGTAGAAAAAAATAGTACTAGTAGTAGTGGAAGAAGTTGTTGTTGTTGTCGCTGTTGTGTAATTAGAGTAATGTACTTAGTGCACTCTGTCTGTCTGTCTGGCTGGCTGGCTGGCTGGCGGCTCGCTGGCTGGCTGGCTGGCTCTCTGTCTGTCTGTCTGTCTGGCTGGCTGGCTGGCTGGCTGGCTGTCCCTCTCTCTCT
>Ga0126342_10009925_pt1 | contig 17042 bp, 22 predicted proteins | sample Cyp1metagenome_FD_92528 | JGI IMG/M metagenome (GOLD analysis project Ga0126342, IMG submission 92528) | Coral microbial communities from Lord Howe Island, Old Settlement Bay, Australia - Cyphastrea 1 metagenome | ecosystem: Host-associated > Invertebrates > Cnidaria > Coral ... | reverse complement strand
TTCAAATAGCCGCAATGCAATTTGCAGGATCTGCTTCTAAGCAGTTGCACCAATAGCAAGCTTTTGTGGCTGGCAAAGCTCATGCCATTTCGGACATATGAGAGTACACCTCTATGTCAACATGTACAGGCCGACAGGCAATTACTGAAGGATGGCCAGAGCACGCGGCGGACAAAATGGTAGCGGCTAGCCAAGTATTATGATTCAGAGAGATTGATGTCACCTGGGTTGCTTCAGTGTAATGAAACACTGAAATTGAACTGCTTTTCTGAGAGAGATACATCATGCTGGAGCGATTTTCTATGTGCAATAAAATCATGACGAAGATACCTTTTTTGCATTTTGGAAACACTCTTGTCATTCATCCACATTATATCCTACATCCGGATCTGGGATGTTCTTTTGCAGAGATCGTGGGACTCTTTCCGCTGTCAGTTCGCACCTTTTCCAGGTATTGGCCAGTGCTTCTTTGGTGGCACCTATGCGGCCTTCTTTGCCGCAGCGGAAGCTTTCAAGACCTCCGGTGGGGATCAAGTGCAGTGGCCTCGGGATTTTACGACTTGGGCTGGTTGACCATGGTTGACCATGGTTGACCTAACTCATGTTTTGTGTCACCTAATTACAAGCTTTGGCCCATTGGCCTGGTCCAACGTTTGACCTATTCATTTGTTTGATATATTTGATCTACATAATTCTCTCCTTTTGGACTCTCATGTCTAAGGCTAGTGAGCCTGCAGGATCTCCAGGAAAGTCTGGAAAGCTCAACTTTGCTCAGAGAATTGTGAGCCACATCGACGCTTCCAGCTCCGCAATGCTTGACAGGACGATGCTATTGCCGTCCTCGAAGCAAACTCGGAGCAAGAGAAGGCTTGAAGATGCTGCACGTCGGGGGTTGAAGCGCATCAAAATCATCAAAATGAAATGATTCAAATGATTCAAATGATTTAATGATTTGATTATTGATGATTTTGTGTTAAAGTTGTGTTGAACTGTTGGAATCTTGTTGAAATGGCACGGCCCAGGAGTTGGGCCACAGCACAGCGGGCGACAAAGTGAAGATTGTGCTCCGCACCGTACTCTCCCAAAGTGCACGTTCCACGTTTCAGCATTCTTCATTTCTTCCAAGATTGACAGTTGTTAATAGTTGGGAATTGGGAACTTACTTCACAACTTGCATCTTGTTGCGTCTTTTTGCAAAAATCACGTGATTTTTGATTTCTACTCCTGTTTTCACATTCACATCACAGACTTTCAGGTAGACCCAGAGCGCATCTCTGTCGCTGTCAGATGTATTTGGGCAGGTTGCATGGCGCCAGCGGCATGTTTGTCTTGCAATCAAGACTGCAGTCCACAGTGCCAATTGGAGACCTCAAGTTGGAGATTGACAGGGAATCGTCATGGCACTCAAGTACAAGTTTGCAAGGACATGCCTGGCCGCTTGTGATTCGTTTGTGTGGGTGCTGAAGCAGTTGAGAGTTCGTCCGGAGTCAGACTCAAAACAGGACAGTTGCCTTTGCGCATTCCATTGGCAGCATTCTCAGCAATCTGTGAGCTATCGAACATATCGAATCCATTCGAATCCTAGTGAACCGAGATTTTGTTCAGACCAGTGTGGCTGTTGGATGCTGGGCCGAGGAGACAACTTGCGGCCTATTGCAGCCAAGGTCTTGGCGCCACGACCTCGGATGTGACAATCTTCGCAGACCTTTACGGCATGACGAGTTTTACCTTGTCCGACACTACATAAAATATTCATTGGATTTCATTGGCCATTTGAGGCACTGCGCATTTTGAGTCAGAAAGTGACATGCTGCAACTTTGAAAGGCGCACCAGTGCATACAGAGTGCCCTCACAGGCCAAGTGCTTTGGCAGTGACTCCTCCAGAGAGCTGAACTCAGATACGGCCTGAGGCTGGAGTCCTGCAGCTCTTCTTGGAATGTCTTGGATATGGATCTCATGGATCTCGTAACCGTCACAACCGGTCTCATATGGTCTACCGGAGTCTTGGCGCCCACCAAGGTACAGACAATGGATTGAGCCTGCAATAAATCTCAGCTGCAAGGTGGGCTCCCTGGGCTCCATGTTCAGAACCGTTCAGAACTGTTCAGATGCGGAGGTTGTGGCAACTGCCCTAGCATGGAGATTGCAGCAGGTGCCTCTTGCTGCTCCCATCTTGTGACTGCTGAGGGAGGGGAAGTTTTTGGAACCAGAGTAGGATCAGAGGACTTTGACAGACTGCAACACTATGTTTCTGAATTGACGTGCTCTCACTCTGCAGACGATCTCCTCCGTCCAAAGCGGCATTGCAGGAGGAATGATAGCTAGCAGGACTGCCGTAAAATTGCAACGGATTCGGGATAGATATGAGCTTTTAATAGCTTTTATCAGATTGCCACAGACCTCAGATTGATTCCGCTACTTCACTTCGCACGTGCGACCTGAAAATGATTGGCTAACACAGGAGTGCCTGTGCATATCTTCTGTCCTGGACCTAGTTTCTCAATCTGAAGTTCAAGAGATGATCAACGTGAGAAAAACGAGAGGCAGAACATGTGGAAACAAAGATACTGTATATAGTCCAAACACTTCCGTCGAAAAAACTAGGACTTGTTGAATGCAAAGCTATGACACCAATCAACTGGCAGCATCAGAAACTTAGACCAGTAGCTCTTCATTGATTCCAATCAGGCCAATCCTGAAGAGAAGAAATTTGATGCTAGACTTTGCAGAGGACCTGCGATGCCTGGCTCTTCCATGCATTTGCACTTCTTTTTGGCTGGGATGAATTTTGCTGAACATTTTCAGGATTCCATGCTTGATGATCTTCTTGGTTGGGGTCGGTTTCCGAGTGTCTTCAAATGGTCAAGTTTGAGCCCACCCAGAAAGCTTCGTTGATCAAAATGAATTTCAAAAGAAGCACTTGAATGCTATTGATGTAAGGCCTGGCAGCAACCGGCATTTACTTCCAGGTTTTCTGCGGGGTCTCGCTGGCGCATTTTCAATCTTTCTACACTTGGCTACACCAGTACTTGTTTGATAGAGAATGATAGAGAGTAGTACCGGTGCAAACAAACCTGTTTGATTCAACGTAACATAACGTAACGACGTTTGATTCTTTTGCAATGTTTGTTGATGTTCGAGACAGGGAACTCCTCCTTTGGTCTTGCTTCCTGTGACGTTGCCAATGGAAATCGCTGAGTCCGAGCACCAACTCTTGGGATCATTGGGATCCATATTGCAACGATGGCCGCAAGGTGAAACGAGGCATCAAAAACTCACTTTCAAACCTGCTAAACAGTTCTTAAACAGTTCTTAAACTGCTAAATATTTCAAGGAAATGAAAGGCACAAGGCATGCAACATTTATAGGACATGGAAAGTGCCAGGAAACATCTAATTTTGAAATGTCGAACTTCCTTCAGAGTACTGAGGTCTTGGTTGAAGTGGTCTGTGACCTGGTTGGGAAGTGAACAGATCTGATTTCAATCCTGTACATAATGCTTGTCAACTTGTAGCTTGGTTCTCCAACCCAAAGAGGTTGAAGTGAACTCGTCTTCCGCTACAGTGTCCCATAGCGGAGTATTGCTTCCTTCACAAGTTGAATTTCTGCGCTGGCTTTGCTGATTGTTCACTTCATGCCTTTTTGATTCTTATGCCTCGTGGGCTGCCTTTCTGGTTGACAGTTTGCAGGCAAAGTACTTTGCGAAAAGGTATGGCAAGGAGAGCAAGGACAGCTTCTGTCAACCAGTGATATTGATTGCCCCACTTCTGGAAGAATCTTGTATTGTCAGGCGGAGCAGGAAAAATCTGAGATAAGGCCTGCAACATGGCATTGGGGATCTGATTCAGCTGACTTGAAGTGTCTCAAGAGGTGAAGCTCCAAATTGCCACTGCCAGGTCTGTGAAAACTGAGGAATTTGGAGAGCCTGAAGAGGCTGAGTTGGATGAAGAGGAGCGGGGTGAGTGAATTGTGGAGCCGTGTCGGATTAGTAAATTTCATGTAAGATCTGTAAATGGATGTCAAGGTGTTTCATGGTGTTTCCGACATGGGGAAGAGGCCGATGCAATGGTGAGGACCCAGACCTCGGAGCGATGGCAGATGCGGTAAGTGAACCTGTTGTACAGCTGCAACAGAATGAGCCTGTCGATTCTGTCGATGAACTGCTACCGTCCAACTCTCGCTTGGACTCCCCTCAGGACAGGAGAATGCACATGCTGACTGTGCACTGACCAGGTTGTCTCTCTGAGTCTATCCACTGCTTTCATATTGGGCTTGTGCTGTTTGGTGGAAAGAGTAACTGAGTATTTGCTGCATTGTAGGATGCGTGCATGTTAGGGGCTGAACAAAAGCCTCAAGCCAGGCTCTCATTGATATTCATAGCTTTGGCGATTCTTGTGTTAAGCATCCAGTTTTTGTATCATGAGACATGCTGCTTGGCCACATAGTCCACAAGGCCAGAAAAACTGGTGCCAAAGCTGCTGCCAAAGTTGTAGCCGCCACACCTTCAAAAGCTACGCTTCCTGGGCACGTTCCAGAACTGAAGGCATTTGATATGGCAAGTTTGGTATTTTCAGTTCTTGGAAGCTTTGAGCAGTTGACACCGCTTGACTTCTATGTTCCACCAGGCGCAAGAACCTGCACCTGATAGTGTCAACGACTCTTGTTTGCATTGACTTATGCTTCGAGTCCTTGAATAGAATCCTGGATGCTAGGCAGCCGAATCTATTGTTTGGATTTCTGGAAATCTGAGGCCGCCAAGAGCTTGAGAGGCTCGAGAAGGACTACCAAGCCTCCGGATTGGATGCCAACGTTGAGGCCAGAGCCAAGAAAGCTGCACAAACACGAGGGAAATTGCGACGAAAGGAAGTTTGCCTTGAACTCTGGGAGGCCGAGGTCTTTGCAATAGCTGCACTGAAGCGGTGTGTTAGCCTGACAAACAGGCTTTTGTTGTCTTTTGTTGACGAAGAACCAATGTCATCAAAAAGCCGCTGACCGCTGCAAGATCATGAAATCTAGCCGTAAAACACAACACCATACAGACAAATCTGTCTATCCAAGAAGTACAGGTACAGAGGAAAGCTTCGCTTGTTTGGATTCCTCCAGTGGTAGAATATGGGTCGAGCAGGATGGCTTTCAGAGTATTTGCGGTGCCAACATATTTGGTCTTGGTTCCAGCGAGGTTCGAGCAGGAACTGGGTTCTAGCGGGAACGAATCTTGTACTCCCTGCTTCTGAAGCCATTGCCAGACTCAAACTGCAGAAACTGGCTGAACGCAGACCACAATAACAGAAGCGATGGCCATGGTGACCGCACTACCGTCCTCACCACCCTCACCGTCCCGTTTTGTACGGGTCTCAAAGTCTCAAAGAGTCTCAAAGATCCTCACTGAGCATGTCGGCCACACAGGTAGTTCATGGTGCGAATCTGGTGAGTCTTGGTGTGAATGCATGGCTACGCCTCTGTGAGGTTGTCGGAGTTAAAGCTTGGCCCAGGTGCTTTCAGCCGCAGACATGAAGCACTGCAACAAACATGTTGAGACCGTTCTCCAACTTGGTTCCCCACTTGTCTTATTTGTGGCTCTCATCCCCACTGCAGCCGACAGGATTCATAACCGACCTCTTTGTCTCCGTCCAGTCTGCAGATTTAGGGTGGCCAGTTGGATTGAAGAGGCCCAGAAGTTGCAAACCTGAGCTGAAAGAGATCAGATTCGAATTTGTGGACTGGGCCCAATTGTGTTGCCATCGTGGAACCACTAGTGAAACCACTTTACAACATTTTACAAACATATTTTAACGGGGTTCCATGTGTAGAAAGAGCAGGACACGATGACATATTTTGTCTGGGTTTCAAAGTGGTAGTAAATGCTATCTTGTGTTCAAATTCAAAGACTTGATGCCAATTGTGCCCCTTCCAGGTGCAAGAGGGATGTCAGCAGGTAAGCTCCAGTTTGGATGGCCTTCCAACCTTTATGCGCACACTGCGACGTTCTCCTGCAGCAAGGCTTTGGAAGTTTGGAATTCTTGCGACCAGAAGACGGTCAAATACGGTCAATGTGAGCAAAGGATAGCAAAGTCATTTCCAAGTCATTTCCAAGTCATTTCCAAGTCATTTCCAAGTCATTCAAAGCCTATTTGTGTCTTTGATAAATGCATCAACTGCGTGAAGGCAGTTCCTCTCAGCGGTCATCATAGCTGCATTTTTGGCCTGGAGCTGGGCACCTGTTGGCTCCTTGTTGTACTTGGCCATGAAGCCCGAGGAGCAATACGAACAATACGAGCAATAGACTTCAATAAACTATAAACATCATGTGTAAACACCATGTGTAAACGCCTCCATGCAACGCATCAGTGGAGTTTTCGAGATGTCAATGTGAAGCGTCGTTTGAAGTGGCCATGCTTGGTAGATTTGTTGTTATTCCACTGATTCCACAAGAGGACTGGTGGCAAGGCGCTGAACTGAGTGCTGCGAGCTTTCAACACCTGGAAAAGTTGCAGAGTCTTAGCTTTGACAGGTTTGACCGCAAGTGACCACAGGAACAATCAAATCTCTATATTATATATTATATAAATTCATCTCAAGCGGCAATCGAGGAGGTTCCTCCTCTTTCTTCAAGAAATCCTTGGAAGAGCCAAGATCAACATGAGGATGGACCACAGGGGCATCAACAAGCATGAGAAGAAAAAGAATGACTGGGAAGATTTGAAGAATTGAACATATAAAAGCTGTTGCCACTGCCATGACAGCTACAGTGACATCCTCCATCGAATCTTCGTTATGATCCTTGTCGTTTCGAGTCTGTCTCCCGGTCAAACTTGTCGCTTGTCACTGAGCTTCTATGGTATTGGTGCCAACCGAGGGGTGAAATGGGCGGAAGCCAAACAGCGCGCTGTGGCATGCACTTACGTGGAAGAAGACTGAAGAAGCTTGTGTGTATTGCAAGTTTCAAGAGGTCAAATTTCCAAAGCATGGGATAGAGTCGGATAGAGCAAATCAAATCAGCCGATTGGAAAGAGTTACTGAAATGGCAAGAAAGGTATGTGCTATCCTTTTTTCTGGGCAAGCTTCCATGGCCGGGTCCTTCGATTTCAGAGATCCAAGCGCTGGCGCCAGCGCTATTTGGAAACGTGGCTTGCCAGAGTCCTCACGTGCATTAACTATGCATTACTGAGATCATTACTGTAGGCTCATCTGTTTTGCCAATGATTTCCACGGTCTCCAGGTTTTTGCAGGCTCTATGTTCGCAGCGCTTTTTGATACTGCGGCAGCAATCCCATTCTTTTACACCGGGAGAATTTTGCCACAAAGCTGCACTTGCAATTTGTGCTTGAAGTTTCATGACACTGGTCTGCATCTGGACCTCTTTGACTCTTGACTATGGGACCGCGTGAAGGCTTGCAAAGTTTACGTCCTTAAAAACATGCTTTTTGATGCAACCGGCGGACGCTGATGAGATTTCGAAATGACTGACGGCGATACCAATTCTCCACTTGTTGATTGAGGTGTGATGATTTTAGACGTCGTCACTTTGCGAAAAAAAGAATCTTCAGCAGTCTCTTGGACTCATACTCTAGACAAAACAATGATTAGAGTGGAAGTAGTTTTGCCCCCATTGGCAGAAGCTAGAGAAGCCGTTCGAGCTGGTTCATTTCTCAGGCTGTGTGATTAGTTGCATGGATGCATATGAATGCGACAGTTTGCCAATCCTTAAAAAAAGGCATTTCAGCTTGCTTATGGAATAGCAGCAAGGGCCGGCCCTTCAACAATTTCGAAGCTGCATTTGCAGGGGTAACCCGAATCATGCTGTAGTTTCCATTGACGGGACACAGTGCCGAGGACAAACTCTTGGCTCTCAAGACGAGAGCCCTTGGGCCTTCATCTATGCTGCTACTTGCCTTGTGTGTCATATTCTTTCAAAATCTACCGAATACTGAGATCATTTGACACCCATCTTGTGTCTAGAAGAAGATCCACTCACGAATCCGCTGCGGGGACAAAGATGCCACTAATCCACCTGGGAGCAAAAATGGTTTTCGCAGCTTTGGCTAAGGCACAACGACTTGCAGAGGAGGACCTGTCTGGATGCAAATGTCAACTTTACAGAGACCGAAATCGACAAACCGATTTTTGGATATTTTTGGTTGTTTGCCAATTGCCAAAATTCGGCCTTCTTTTGCAAGAGATCTGCACATGGCACTCTTGTTTTCGAGGAAGGCTTGCGTTTGGCTCTGCTCCTTCGTCTTCTTTCAGTTGGCTGGGTGGATGCTTTACTTTGCCTAGCAACTGAGATGTTTTAGCCAGCAGCAAGAGACATGTGTGGCAAATTGTTGCGATATATTGAGATGTAAGTCAGCATCATCATGCTTTGTAGCGGCTTTGAGACAATTCTGCAGTGTCGTTCTTGTGGCAACATACTTCGGTGACAAAGGGTGACAAAGACCTGAGGCAATGGGTTCCCTGGGCATGAGCCCACAGCAATTCGCTCTGGGCCCAGACCTTAGCAGCATGGCCATATCAGGCCAGGCCCTGGGAGGAAAGTGAGATGATGCGAGATGTTCCGAGGTCATTTGATTGCATCCTGGCGATCGTCAATAGAATATGTGCCACACCTAAACCTAATGCCGCTACTGTGAGAGAAAAACCACAATTCAGTATGTACTTGTTCTTCAAATCGATCACTGACAAATTAAATGGTCCTTTTGCCATCTTTTGTCTACTTTCCTGGTGACTCAGCAAGGCATGTTTGGGCGCAACGCTCGCAGATCACGGTGGTGCGCAGGCTACCCGGCAGAAGTCAGGCAGGCGTAACATGTGAAAGTCCTATTAGACTCGGTTGGGAGAAGAACAGATGCTGAATAGATCAGTATTGTGACTAGTGATATTATTCTGACATCTGTTGTGACCATATGATGACCACAGCTCTGTTGTCTTCTGAATTATGTTTTAAGGCGGAGTTGCTTATTCTCCTGCAACTGCTTCTGGCCATTGCTTCTGAACCTCGGCAGAAACCAAACCCCCATCGAACCCTGATGAGGCTTTGGTAGATCCATTTTTTTGACACATTGTAAAACACCTGCATTGTGCATTCCTATGCTTTTTCGTCCTGTGCATCTTGAAGCTTAGGGCGCAGTGGTGACTGCGTGTGCAGCAAAAATCAGTGATCAGTGGCAAGCTTAACACTTGAACGAAATCATGCCCTCAAATATCATCTTACACTATCGAGTCCCAGTGCAGATGCAGCAAATCTTTCACTTTCTTTAGCCTCTGTATATCATGCAGTCCCACAGCAGCTGGCTGAGGCTGTTGAACCGCGCAGCTGCTAGATATGCATCTTCCTGGCCATCAGTAGAAGCAGTGGAAGTAGAGAGATCCCTACCCCAGGTCATTTCAGCGAAGCCTTTGAACCATTCAGTCATTGATATCGATTCATGATGCCTTCAGAGAGTAGTGCACTGCCTGGTTGTTTGGTCTTTCTTCGCAGGTCGCACTGGAAGCCCTTGAAGAACCACCTCGTGATCCATGTTTGATCCGGGGCTACGAAGTACCCTTCCCCTTGGCGTCGCTACTTGATAGCACTTAGGACAGGATCCTGCTGGATCCTGCAGCAGTTGAACCACAAGACTTTTCCCAAGAGGCCTTGCAGCCGTTGCAGCCCTTGCTGAGGTTGGATGACCTGCAAAGCCCAAGGCTAGGCAGACCGCTGAGCACAGCTGAGCTGGAATTCTATGACTTTCTATGTCAGAGCTTTTGGATTCTCTTCGAAACACTGGACATGATTGGACCAGGCTTCGAGCATCCTGCCATTGGCAGGTACCCATGTCCGCATCATCCTGTGCTGATGATGTACTCTCCCAGCGGGGTGTTTTCTTCATATCCAGTTGACAGAGAGGTCTGTCACTTACTGCAGAGTGATTGTTCCAGTGTGGAAAACCCCAATTGTGCTCTGCAGCCATGATAAATAAACGCATCTGCATAGGTGATACAGCATGGAGATGGACTGCGCTTTGCAGATGGTTCAGAGGAAAGACCTGCACATGACCCTTGGTGAGCAGTGCTTGCGGGAAGGAAGATGTTCATCAATCCTCACAGACAGATGGCTCAGATATGCTCAGATGATTCAGATGGCAAATTGTGGTGGTGAGAGATTGAGATTGATCTGCTGAGGTACATCGCATGGAAACGTTCCAGGATGCCGTGGCACACATGAAAGAAGAGCATCCCTGTGATATCCAGCTCCTTTGGCTGGAAAGGTTCGAAAATCTTTATGCCCTGAGCAACCAAAGCGTTGGATCGTGTTGGATCGCGTTGGCACATGCACTGCAGAGAGCTTAGGTTCAGTCTTGGTCAAGCGCCCACCAAGTACTTTCGACAAGGCTTTCCAGAAATCCAGCGCGGGGAGTCCAAGTAAATCCGTGAACGAAACCAACGAAACTACCTCAGCTGAAGATTTGAAACGGAGCGGCAGCTTGAGCACTGGATGAACCAACACTTCAAGCCTTGCCATTTCCAGTCAGCACCTTTACGGCGTGCTAAGGCAACGACATGCTGCAAAAGATTGGATTGAAGCCCACAGACTTTAGCGATTTTTCCACATACTGCTCAGAACCGTGGCACTAAAAAAAATCTGACTTTGTCAAGGTGAGTGCAGACGTGAACAATCCACTTGAATGCCGAGTGTTCAATCTATTTAACATATTTCAACATGAGAATCAGGACAGACATTCGCTTACCAACTTCCACTTCGATCAACATCCTGGCTGTCTTCAAATGTGCTCGGGCCGAAAACAGGCTCCTTGGCTGAGCAACCCACATGTCTGTGAACTAGTGTGGAGACTATCGTTCTTGAGAGCTTTCACTTTTTCAACTGGTGTTTCGGCCTGGTCAATCACAAGACTCTCCTTCAGGTCTTGCTGGTACATCCGCGATTCTCAAACTACATGAGATCCTTTGTGGAAGAGAGGCGTAAACGGCGTAAACGAAAAGTTGCGAAAACTTTAGCGAAAAGTTGCGAAGACGACTTGTGTGGGATCCCATGGGATCCCATGGGATCCCTCTTGTTTATTTCTTGTTTCCCTATTGGACTCCAGGAGATCCTGGATCACGAGCGAGATCCAGGCAGTGGAAGATTTCCACCCAAGGGTCACAGATATTCTCAGAGTGTTTCATTGATTTATGCAATTTATGCACATAGTTTCTACATACAAAGTCAGACTGGACACTTCAGATATCTATTTCTTTGACTTGCCGTTTTTGTAGGCTGTGACGGTTCCTCATTGGAACATCATACTTAATCCTGGAGATTGCCTCTTGGCAGTGTGGATGAACCAGCCAAACAAAACCTTCCCTTTTCCCTGAGGAGTTTGCTCTTGGTTGGCCCTGCGGGGAAGTCTTGCTCTCACTGTACTTTCCCTGAGGTTTATTTATTCCTGCTGGCTTTTGGCATCAAGTGAAGTCTCTTGATTCGCCAACTTTGGGAACAGTCTTGCGCTACAAATGACCTTGGCAAAAAAACAAATCTGCAGTCTGACAGATGCAAACAATTTTTCTTGAGGATGTCATATAGGGAGCCTCCGACATCTCATCCGTTCCACCGCAGCCCAAAGTTTCAGCTTTCAGCACTAGCTTCCAATTGCAAAGCAAGCGCTACAACACCAGTGTGAACTGCACCATGATTGCACCATGACTGCACCATGACTGCACCATGACTGCACACGACCCCAACGTTAGTATCGTAGACAGCCTCTTGGTCAAAACTTTTCGCCAGTTCATTACACCTTTTTGCCACACCCAAAGGCACCCATGTTTCGATGGCTTGGCATTGAAAAGTGTGCCGACCTGAGCTGGTGCAGAGCTCCGTGTGGTTCGCGCATCAGACGGGCGGAACCTTGTTGCTCTGGCGACTGCTGCTTGACGTGGGTAGGTCTTTCCAGGCCCGGGTCTGCAAAACTTCACGAAATTTCACGAACACAATTTCAGACATTCAGAAAATCAAGACTAATCAAGTAGACCTCACATGAGTACCATCTTTCACGTGCCATGTCCCACACAATGCAGAAGCGAGGGCCATAGCTTTACGGTTTTGGAGAACCACACCCATTGAGGCTTTCGGATGAAAGACCATGAAACTAGGCTTTGCGGCTTTGACTCACACCTCGGTTTTGTGGCATGAAACCCCTCCTTGCGGGGCGACAAAGCCACATTGGATCACATTCGTATGATTTTGACAAGTGGTGAAGTGAGGTCTTGGTTGTATCTTGATGTGCTGATTACGCTTTACAGTTAGAGTATTTGGAAAAGCGGTAGTTGATGGGATATGATAGGTTCTTATAGTTGCTGTGAAACTGTTGCTGAAGTAGCAGGTAGTCACAGTTACTGTCAGCGCGCATTGGGGCCGTTTGTTTCAGCGGAGACTGAAACACCCTGAAGGTTGATAGACAAGAAGAAGCGGACCGCTGCAGCTATACATGTTGCGCGGGAAAAGTGTGTTCGGCTTCATCGCGAGGCGGCATCGTTGAATGATCATTCGGCACCACAAGAACACTTACGAGCAGCGGCTAGACATTTAGCTGCAGTGGAGAAATGGCTTATTCCCCCAAAGCCAGGAGCCAGCACCTCAACATTTTTCAAAAGTCTGGATCCAGAAGAGCTACTGGCTGAGTTGGGCCTTTCACACCTCGCTGAAGGCGAAGATCTTGAAGATTTCTTGGAGTATTTTGCAGCATCCATTGGGGTTGGGGAGCTTTTGGTAATAGCAATTCCTTGCCTGATGCAGTCCAAGACCTTCCGTCATCCAGGAACCTTTTACATCACATCAGACCGACTCTGTTTTCGATCGTCGGTCTTGGGAATGGAAGCACGGCTTTCGATCGCCTGGTCACAGCTTGAATGGGCTAGGCTGATCAAATCCGAGAGCTCCCTGCACCCTGTGCGCCTTTGTCTCAAGCAACCGATCGACATAGATGCAGTGAAAGTGGACTCCTTTGATTTGATGATTTTTGATGTGGGGATCTTAGCCCAACTACACGCATGCGTTTCCTACTTCAACGGAACCGGGCTATTTGATATGGTGCCAGAGTCTAAGATCGAACCCGTCGAATACCCAGCTTCCCCGGGAATCGGTGAGGCTCTGGAGTCTGGACCACGAGCACGGATGAGTGCCATGACGCCTGAAGAGATGATCGCAGACTTGGAAGAGCTAAGTCTGGTTTGGGAGCTTCAGCGTCGTACCACAATTTGGCACAGTGACTGGAGAGCCCCTTTCCTGCCTCATGACTACCAAAAGGCCATCAAATGGATGGCTGTGGAGGATCATTATGTTCCACATCCATTTATTCCTGAAGACATTGATGTAGATGAGGCGGCTGAGAGTGAAGAACCACCCATTCGAGAGGTTAAATTTTTGGGACGACGTCGAACATGTCAGTGGCATGTTGTCGTGGATGAATCTTCTGATGCAGATGGGTGGCAGTATGCAGTTGATTTTTACCTCGAACCGCAAAAGTGGAGTTCTGAAGTCCGCGGCTTCTCACACGTTCGCCGCCGAAGGTGGCAGCCCACCTTTTTGCCTGACGTCAGTACTGATGAAACTCCTCCCACCAGGATGAGCCGTCGTCTCAATTCTACCCTCATGGCCGAAAAAGGTGTGTCGCCTCCACAGGTGGTCCTGGAAGCAGACTTGGGTGTTGTGTCATTAGAATTGATAAAGAATGATTTGGAGATGGAAGACTGGATGGGGGCTGGTCACTTGATGGCAATGCAATTCAAAGATCTGCGCGCTTACAACATTGAGCTTGGCCCCTGGCTTCTTGGCAGCGATGCCGGACAAGGCTCCAAAGTGCAGGGCAAGTTACGATCCATGGAGATGAGAGTTCCAGTTCCTCCAGCACCTATGTGCCCCAAGGAGTCTCGAGTTACCTGTACCTGGCATGTGGTCACTGACGAATCGCGGGTCTTGCTGGAGAGTGTTTTGATGTCACTGGATGTACCTTATGGAACTTGTTTCAATGTGATTAAATGCGATACCTTCAGAGTGGATGCAAACACTGGCCACACGCTGTTCGAGCGGAGGCTATCACTGGAATGGGTGAAGAGCTGTTGGGTTAAGGCACTTGTGGAAGCAAATGTTCCCAAAGAAATCAAGCTGGATGGATTGAAATTCGTGGAAGTAGTGAAAGACTGGGCTCAGTCTCACGCTGTGGACAACTCTGTAAAGAGTGCTGCAACAGCTGCAACGCGACGCTCCAATGACTCCGTGAAGAGTTCACCTCAAGTTCGTTCCAACGATAACTCTACGAGAAGTTCACGGAGATAAGGAAAATAATTCGTTGAGATTGATTGAGACTTCCTGAAATAGAACAGCCTAAAAGCGAGTTGTAAGAGTGGAGGAGGGAACCTGTTCTCAGTTGCTGGTTTAACAATATTGCAACAGGTGCTTTTCTGATACAGAGATACGATACAGTAGGCCTTTCATTGGCAACCACTGCTGCCATCACCATATTTCAGTAACACACCGGATGTTCTTTGGAGTCTAGGATGCTGCTCCAATTTTAGCTTTACTAAAAATCTGACAGATCTTGAGCTCTTGAACTGACTTGTTTGATGACCTTTGAGGATGTGCGCTGATTATTGCAGGCATTGCAGGCTCAAAGATGGGAACCATTTTTGGACAAGCCATACAACCCCTCAACAGCCACAAGCTATCAAGTGCCAAATTCCAACATTGCACCACTGCGCAAATATTGACTTTAGCTTGTGCCAGCCATTGCTCCAGACCGGAGGCAGGGAAGAATTGTATTGGGCACAACCTTTAGATGGAAGTTCATATTGCAACATGGAAGGATGATACATTGAACCAAAATGAATGAAATGGACTAAACAAGTGGAAGAACTGTCAAGGGCAGTTTTTTTTCTTGCTCAGGACAGACCTCATGGCACCTGGACGGAGCCCAGAGTCAGGTGCGATTTCAACAGTTTGAGGTGTTTGCTGATTGCAACAGTTTGCGGCTGTTGCTGATGCTTCTGCATCAGCAAACTGTATCCATCGGCTTATTGATTTGGCCAACGCTTTCATGCTGCTCTGCTCTCCGGCTCCATTCTCCTCTGTATGGCTTTGTGAGGGTAGATGCAGAAAAGATGGAGAAATGCATCAACCAAATTGGTCACAGGTTCAAGCTGCAGCAGATCTGGATCCGAAGAGGACACAGCCCAAGATCGGAAGTGATCGGGAGACTTGTTCACACTCGAAATTGTTTGAGAGTGGTAGTAAACCGCCTGGATTTCATATAGAATTCCATGGCAGAGATCTTCCGGTGTTATTGTGTTGCAGGATGTCGGATGTTGTAGGTAAATTTCTTGTGCTTGAAGGATCAGCCCCTTGTCACGGTTGTTCGTGCAGAGCTCGTTCGCGGACATCGGCCAGTGGTGGTTTCCGAGGCAAGCAATTCAGCCTCAAGACTGCTTGTGTAACAGTGTAACAATGCGTACCATACTGGATGTCCTTGGCAGGTGCCAGTGTACATTGGGCTCAAAGATCAAGATGGAAGGCAGTTCGAAGACAAAGGAAACTGCCGCTGACCTAGACAACAGAGTCAGATGGTCAGAGAGTGCGACAGATATGACAGACATGCTTGCCAAGGTCCAAATGTCAAGTACCGATGGCTACGGGGACCAGTGGTAAAGACACTTCCTCAGTTCTTGAAGAACATATTGTGTCGTGCTGTTGCCACCAAGAGTAATTTTGTGGCGCAGGAATTGCAGTTTGCCTGAAAAGATCTGGATGTAAAGCCTTGTCAGATGAAGGCCTTGCTACTATCACCCGCACAAGATGTCCCAGATCAAAGATGTGGTTGTACACTCAGCCTCCGCACAAGTGTAGTTCCATTATTTTCCCCCTGACCATCCCGGGTTTCCTCAAAATAATCAAGGCATGGACCCACACGTAGGAGTTGCTAAGAGCAATGCGCGAATCCTTGCAATGTAGTCTTCAAATTTGGAGAGGGTCGCAGCTGCGGCACTTACAAGTCAGTCATATTTGGTCATTTCACTGCAGGGGCGGACTCACTTGTGCTTTTGCTCGAAGGACCTTCTGTTTAAAACATACGGCTTTGCAGCCTCACATTCCAGTCTGCTCATGTCAGGAACGAGTCACTTTTGACAGTCCTGCTTTACCCTGCTTGACCAGGAATGCTTTCTGAAAGGTTACCACGAAATCCCGAAGAACTTGTACAAAGCTTAGTGGATTTAGTGGGCAAGCAGCAGGATGGTCGGTGTTAGTCATGTCTTTCTTCGCTACACCAAGGTGGGCAACCAAGGATGATGTGGAAAAGCAGGACAGACCAGTCTTGACAGTTCTTGGGCTCATATATTTATGGATCACACATTACTTGCGCGTGTGTTGCTGTGGACAAATCTATAGTGACGGACATACACTTAGAAGACTTAGAATGTATTTTGGAAATAACATCCTGATTTTTTTAAATGCTTTTTGGACGTTCTAAGTGATGAATCGTCTACGTTCTAAGCAGTTACACTTAGAACGTCCAAATATCAAGATTCATCACTTAGAACGTACCGGGGAATTTACAGTAACACTTAGAACGTGTCTAGGTCAATGATGATAGTGGAAAGGCTTGTGAAATTTTGCCTACGTTCTAAGTGTTGGTTTTACGTTCTAAGTGATGAAATTTTGCCTACGTTCGAAGTGTTGATTTCGTGCCACGTTCTAAGTGCAAAAATAAAGTTTTGGAACAAAGATTACGTTCTAAGTGATTGTCCGTCACTATAATGGGAGCAAAAATCTTTTCCCCAACAGCGTAAGCTAATGGGGTCTTCAGCCCAGAATAGCTCCGGTGTGCACTGGTGCAGGCGCCGGGTCAGGTTCAACGGAGAAGGTTCCGGAGAAGAAGGTTCCGGGAGGCTTTGATGCAGAGCCAGGTCAGGTTCAACAAGGCTCCAGAGAAGGTTCCGGAGAAGGTCGGGGAGGCTTTGGTGCAGAGCCAGGTCAGGTTCAACAGGGTTCCGGAAAAGGTTCCGGAGAAGGTTCCGG
>Ga0126342_10009924_pt1 | contig 17043 bp, 16 predicted proteins | sample Cyp1metagenome_FD_92528 | JGI IMG/M metagenome (GOLD analysis project Ga0126342, IMG submission 92528) | Coral microbial communities from Lord Howe Island, Old Settlement Bay, Australia - Cyphastrea 1 metagenome | ecosystem: Host-associated > Invertebrates > Cnidaria > Coral ... | reverse complement strand
TTAGAAACCGCAAACAACCACGAATAACAGCTACACCCTGCGCAGCATTTCTTGAGCCACGCGTACACGTATATATATAGAGGTGAAATGACTATGTACATGGTGCACTACTCTGCAACAACAATATTTATATATATGTGTGTGTGTGTTGAAAAATTCGAAAAAGTTACCAACATCCGCGGTAAAAAAATGGTAAACATCGAACATTTTACCAACTTCCGTGGTTAAAAAAACGGGAAAAAACGAAAAATGTACGAAAATGATACTAACACAAGAAGAAAAAATTGTAAAAATCGAAAATTTTAAGAAGATCCGCGGTAAAAATGGTAATTTGGTCTTTGTCGTTCTTTCTTATACAAGCGTAAACGTAAAACATCGTAAAACCCTGTCCCCAAAAAGGGCCACGAACCTGCTTAGTCAAGTGCACATGTATCCAGGTCTCAAAGACAAACCACCCTATCAACGCATCCAAAAAATCTCAAGAATCAGGCTGAACCCAATTCCAGCATATTCCACCGGAACCAAATGAAAGCGCACGAGCCGATGAAGATGAAACGTGTCTTAAAAACATATTATAACTATGACTATAACTAAATATAACTAACTATAACCTTCCTCCAAGTAGACAACCCCATGCTGTTTAATCTGTCTGAAGTATAACATAGTACAACATAGTACAACATAGTACAACCCTCAACTTTATGGTTAGTGACGGTGGCGACCAAACGGACATCTACGCCAGATTGAGGAATGCCGCGCTCAGCAAGGAAAGCACTTTGCGCCGCGTCATCGAAGGTGCCTTACCGTGGCCATGACCCAGCATCGCTTCTATTGACCATGTTTGAACAAGGCCATGAACATGATTCAACATGGGATGTCCCCAAATCATCTTTCAAAGGTATTGCTATTCATATTATTTTGGCCCTTCGCATGTCTCAGCCCCCACGGAAAGTTCGGCCAAAAAGGAATTGAGCCGGAGTAGCTGGAATAGAAGTTGCCTTGTTCCCTGCTCTGCCGCTCCTGATCTCACTGCAAACCCGAGATGGCAAAGGATATAGCACGGCTTCAACATGTTTCACACAAAAACTCAAGAGGAAAGCTTATCTGAGGATAACACTGTTTCCTACCACTTGCTATCAGGACCATAGAGGAAGAATAAATAGATCATGCGCAATTTCAAGTTCCCGACTCAGTCCTTGGCTACTAGCCTATCCACAACCGTGTAGAGCTCTGCCGCCGTCACCATGGCACGGGTGCAAAGATGTTCTTCAGACTTCAAGCCCCGCAAGACCAGTAGGCAGTGCCGCAGCTGCTCATTGACGCGGTTCGGAGAGCGCAGCATACAAAGAACCGCTAAGGCATGCTCTGTAGTCAAGGTATTCAGCTTGTTCCTGGGAGTCCAATGTCCAACCAGCTAGTCAGCTAGTGACTGGTGAACTACACTTAGCACTTTTGTTTTAGTGCCAGTTTACAAACCGAGCTTCCGGTTCTGATCCAACTGATCCAAGACATAGTCCAGCAAGCCTGGATCGCAGAGTCTGCAGTCTGGACTAGCAACTTCTGCAAGGCCTGGCATGACTTGCGGCTTCCCACAGACCCTTGAACTTGAAAAAAGAACAAGTGCGAAACTTCTTGTGACTTTGAATGATTGTAATTGTAAGGTAATCACAATGTAATCATTAAATCCCGTCCCCTCTCAGTCTGACAAAATACACTCTTCCATACTGTTCCTAAGAATTCACCTGCTTTGGCCGCCAAAAGGAAACCATACAAGAAGTTTCTGGACTACAAGCCTTGTAGGACTCTCATGTGCAGGTTTGGTAGGTCGTCGCTCTGAAATGTCAGTCCGACATCAACCTAAGATAAGACATTGCCACCGCCCTTCATAATCTTCACGGAATGCTGGTCCCGATGCGACAGAGATCTTAAGCGTTAATTACTTGAGTAATTGGGTCGCTCAAGTCCAAACACAAAATCATTTACCATGAAACAAGAACAAGCCAAGTGGCGAATGCATGGAAGAAGGGCACCGAAAACTCTGCTTGCTGGTCTGCCCCTCCAGCATGAAACAGCGTGGTCAATGCCTCCACGATCCACAGTCCCAAGACCGAACCTAGTCGCTGCAGTGCAAGAACCCTCCCCAGTTCACGCCTCACCGCAGCTGCCCCAATTCAGCCAATTTGGTTCAAATTTTTGCTGACCTAAATTCTATAGATTTTGGATGGTGCGGCACGTTCGGACAAAGCTACTGTCTTTGTACTGCTGGAGGGAGTCTAACAGCAATGCAGCATAAGCTGTCATCATCTTGTTTGCTCCATTCACTTCTTCCTGCCGGCCGATGAATGACTTGCACATCTGTCCTCTAGTAACGCCTTGCCGTGTATGTACTGTCTGTGTCTTTCATCATCTTATATCTCTGTCCCTTTATCCCCCTATCCCTCTATCCCTCATCTCTCTCTCTCTCTCTATACCTATCTCTCCTCTCTGAGATTTCTTCCAAAGCAAGCCAGAAATGCCCTGACATGGCTCCAAAACAAGCTTCGCAAACGCTTCAACTAATTACACAATGCCAACCTAGGCCTAGGCTCAACCAGCTGCTTTAAAACAAGTGTGCGCCTCCTCGTGCTGCTGCAAGTTTGGCGCAAGCGTCTCCAATTTTGCAACTCGAGCTGCAAATTCCAGAACGTCCTGCAGAGTGCCGCACGTGGAGCCGCCTTCTCACGTGAACACATGAACACTGTCCTGCCCCACATTGCGGTGTCCCAGCTTGCCATCTCTTTGCCTGTGCAGCAATTTGCCATAGAGCTGGTTGAGATTTCTCGCGCCTCACCAGGATGAATTTTGCGGTCAGCACTGGTGATGACAACAAGCAAAAAAAGCTGTATAGAGGTCCTGTGCAATGCCCGTATTCTAGATTGATGTAGTACAGTAGCTTGGTCGTTTGTCGTACCCCGGTGCGCTTTCTAAAAGCTGTGCACGTCACAAGTTCAAAATAGCCAGTGATGTGTCTGAAAGCCCTATAGGCTATAGGTCTGTGGCACCATCCAAACCGAGGCAACCAAGCATGCAATCAGAAACATGTCGAATCCAGGGCACTGTGCGGCGGACGCAGCGGCAAAACAACGCTGTCCTGGTTCTCAATTGGCTCCTGATCAATTGGTCTTGCAACTCAGACCCAGCACGTCCTGAAAAATGAATGACCCAATGACTTGGTGAATCATCAGTGTCCAAATCATGCAGTGTCCGTATTTACCCCACTGATGGATGCACACTGACCTTGAGGCACAGCTCAAGTCTCCTCATCAGCCGCATACATGGCCCATGGCTGCCAACCCACCTGGGTCATTGACTTGAGCTCCTGGAGTCGCGCATATTTCCCCCAAAGTGCCCTGAACTGTATAGTATAGCCAGTATAGCGGCATAGCGTTCCAAATTTCACCGAAATGCTTCTGGATAAACTTGGACCCGCGGATTCAAAACATGTTTGCTATCAATTGATCCAGATTTCTGGGCACATTGCTGATTCGTGTCCATAAGAGCAAACATCAACATTTACAAGTTGCAGGTGGGTTCAAAGGCATTTCAAAGCCACAACAGTTGTTTCATGTTGTTTCAACATGTTTCACAGGTGTGGTGCATGTCATATCTCCTCCTTGGCGGCTCTGGCTGCCTTTGCCTTGGCAGATTCCTTCGGCTTCACCGGCTTCTGTGGGACTTTCTTTGGAGGCGGCGGCTTTGGCGCTGGCGGCTTCGCCTGCGCCTCCTCTCCTTGGAATTGGGACTGGAAATCATGTGCTGAGGCCTTGGGCATCTTGGATCGGCTCAATTTGGACGCCTCATGGAAATTAGATGCGAGATGATGTGAGATGATGCGAGATCTCATGTTCTCTGCCCGCCCCACTCAATCCAAGCAATGCGCAGCATACATTAGCATAGCTGTTATTATCTGTTATTGTACTGATCGTCAATTGTTGCTTTTGCACACTGTACGTCCAAGAATCCGAAGCCTGCAAAGGCTGCAAAGGGCATCGTCAAGGCTGTCAAGAAACTTGGCTCAGACTCTGGTTGGGCTGCTGGAATCTCCTCTTCCTGGCGATCACAGCATAGAAGAAGCGAACCACGGAGAACCACTGTGCGTCTAAAATTGGGACCAAAATAAACGCGTAGAAATTACAGGCGTTCGTATTGTTCTTCATCGATGCTCTTGGCATGTTACTTGCTTCACATTGCTTCAAGCGCTTCTGCTGCCGACCCTACTCTGCTTCTGGTGCGGCAAATCGCCATGACCAGCTGACGCGGGCCTGAGGCTCCTGTTGCGTGCCAAACCCAGCGAATGCAGCGAAGGCTGGGAAGTCTGGCAAAGTCCAGGTTGAAGCGACTGCGGTTTCCATGTTTCCTAAGCGCTTCAAGTCTCACTGCTGCATGTGCGAAGAACGGCTCGCTAGAAACAACCTACAGTAGTTACCTGCATGCGAGATACCAAGACAAACGAAAACAATAGCAAAGTGTTTCAGAAAAGCTTGCCATTCAAAAACTCAGTGTCGGGGATTTGCCTCTTCACTTTGCACATATGGCCTGAAGTGTTTGACAGACTAGGACTAGGACAAGCTGGCAAAAACCAGTGTCTCTCATCCAAAGGCATGACAAGTGGTGGAGACCATCGAGACACCAGAAAACGGGACAAGTGTTCCTTTTAAAAAGAAATGCTTACGACTTTGCTGCACGGTGAGCACATGCAGTTTGGCTGTGGATCCCAGCCTCGCAACCTTTTTCTTGATCTTCGTGCGAGGCGAACGACTGTGCTCGGCCGAGTCATCTTGCCTTGTCATTTGCTGGCTCTCATTTGGAGCACCGAAGGCCGGGGAAGTCACCACCTGGCACTACTAAAAAAGCAACGATCCAAAGTGCTGGGCCTTGACACCTGGAGACATGACCCGGGCCTCTTGATAAGGACCCTGATAAATATCAACGGCATCCAGACGAAGTCCTCCTCGTGCTTGACTCAGCTGGTAGTCCTGTCATCTCAGCTTCAGCTGTTTCACGGAAGCTGGTGGCAGCTTGAGGAAAACACAGGCCCAAACCGGAGTCATGCACAACATGCGTGACATGGCAATAGCAACAGCAAGAAACAATAAGAAACTTGTGCAAATATGATCAAACATATTATTTGTCGTACGTCGGGATATCAATGCGATGTCATGTTGAGATGAGAAAATTGATGGCCAAATGAATTGAGGGCCATGTCAGGTACCTGAATATGTCTAATTTGGACAGACCCACGCCTCCACAGGACCACGCTTTGCAAAGCCATGGCTTGACACGTTGGCTTTGCGTGGTGTCAGGCTGACATCTGCCTGAAGGGCAGAAATAATCCGCTGCGCAAAATCAAACCCTGTTGTGGTGGCGATCCGACAGATTGCGATCCAAGGGAAATCATAAATTCAACAGCTGAGGATGTGAGCCGAATCAGTAGGTGTGTGGGGCGTTTGTTGAGTTGTATACGCTCAAAGCATCTCAAAGCTCTTCCAGCAAAGGGTCCCGCCTCAGGGCCTCTTCGGACACCCCTTTCAGCAAATCCATGCGAGGAGCGCGAGGGATCATTCCGCGAACCCAACTCGGACAGGTCATCTCTGTCCCATCTGGATGACTGTGAAGAGCTTCCCTGCGCCCTGGCACGCAGAAAGTGTGGCAAAGTGGTACATCGAACTGTAAAATGAAATTGTCAAGCAAAGCCCGCATCAAACAGTATCAAACTAGTTGCAGCTGCTGAATTAAACCAAGTGTTGTGGCACTATATGATCTATATATATGGCGCTATATCAAAGACTGGAAGAGCCTTGACCGAAAATCACTGGGCTCTTCCCATCCAGAGAAAAATCCACCTGCATCAGCTCAATCCAAGGGCATGTGGCTGTTTGAGTCTGAACTTTCCTTCTGATATCATTGTCCAACGCAAAGAAGGATAAGGGAGCTAAAGAGTTGTCCGGAACAGTGGTGTACAATTGGTGTAAGTACACATCGGTCATCAATCATCTGATAGGCGCAACCAAAAATACCGGTAGGACAGCATGTACCTCTGACCGGTGGCTCCTCCGTTGATCCAGGAATGTCCTCAGCCTCAAACGTTGGTGTCGTTGCTATCTCTTCTTGTGCCCTGATAGGAGCTCGTTTTCGCATAGCCACAGCTCTTGCACGGCGTTCGTTTTCAGTCGCCAGATTGTAGGATAAATCCACTCCATGAATGTAGTCCGGACAGCCTGCGGGGTGAATAACATTTGGTAAAACATTTAGTGCCGGTCTTGCCCTTCTCAATCCTTCTTGCTGAATGCTGGGCACAACATGTAGCCACGCCTTGTTCCTGCCACTGCGCTTTTTGAGACCGGCGAAAGGCATCCGAGGGAGGAAGTTCTGGATAAGAGCCCGGCAAGTCAGAATGAGGACAAACCTCCCAGGCTGCCCAGGGCAACCATGGATTGGGGGTCACGCGGGTGTCATGGTTTCAAAAGTTTCAAGGAGACACATATATCTGCATGTATTGTTTATGCATCCCTTTCCTTGCACAGAATACCGTAGAATGCCCCTTTGCACTAACATGTGCGCTTCATTCCCATCATGAAGTTGCAAAGTGAGAAGCTGAAGGGTTGTCGACAACTCGAGAGGCTTGAAGACGATGCCCTTGATCATTTTGAGGTCTTACACACACAAGGCTCATTCTGACCTTGGCCCGCAAAACTTCAGGGTGGGCAGTGGACATCCTTTCCGTCCGATTGTCTAACCCGTTTATTGACGCTTAGCGCCCAAAAAAATTACGAAAATTACGGTCTCTGCCAATTTCCTCCGGCAAGCAAAGGATTCTGAGGCAACCCAGTGACCTACGCCAAACACTCAGAACACTGAAAAAAAAATACAAGAGGCCCCAAAAACCTGCTCTGCTGTGCTAAATCCACGTTCAACGGCTTCTCCCCCTCCATCTGGTAGTCTTGCAGTTGCACACAGCTACTGAGATCTGACAGAGGGAGTCTCAAGCTGTTCTGCCAATTCGGGCCCAGAATGGAGACTTCCTGGCCCAGTGAGTGGCCGAGAAAAAGTTGCTGCATAATTAACTTGTGAAGCCCTTCAGGCTCTTGCAAAAATGATCAAAAATGTAATTCACATTTGACAAGAGTGGCAAACATGCAAGCATGCATAAAGGCATAAATACGCATGTTTTCATATGTTTTCTCAGTCTTCTGCAGTCTGAGGTACGGCAGTGGCATTTCCTGCGGCAATGGCTTCTGGAATCGTTACTGTCATCACGCAGCGCTCACCAACTTCGTCAGGGAAATCAGCGGTGCTGCGTGCCAAGGTGACTCCAGCCTGCGTAGCACACGGTTTTTCTCATTCATACACCGATCCAACACGCCGCCGCTTATGGAACCATATGGAACCCACAAACACAACTTCTTCAACTTGGCCTTGTCGATAATGCAAAGCTCTGCCACGGTTCCGGGCTGTTGCCTTCTTGAGACTTGCAAGATCTCCGCACAAACCTTGACTCTACGACTTGGGCAGGGGTCTTAGGTATGACTCTGGGAAGACTATTCAATCACTGGAGTGCCACTCTCTGGGTGCTCGTAGAAGTCCGCGGTCCCTTTATTTCCTGACATACTTTGATACTGAGGAAGACAGGAAAGAAAAACTGCCTCACAAAGACAAGGCCACGCCGAGGCACATAACCGTCTTGCGGTGGAACGGCTACTTGGGGATCACTCCAGCCATAGATTCCTCCGAATTTGGCATCACATCCAAACCAGAATACTAAAGAAATACATAACCTACAGCAAGGAAAAATCTGCCAAAACTCCAGGAAAAAGAGGAAAAGATCGCTTGCTGGCTGGTTTCGTTCGCCTTCCGGATTAGCTCGCATTCTTTGGTGAGCCTCCAACAGCTCTTCAGGAGGGACTGCTGGATCAACTCCTGCAACGGGCCCACCTTTCCACCATGCATGGGTACAGGATGGTACACTGTACAAAATCATTGAACACAATGTTGGTCCCTGTATCTGCGGGATGCAGAATATTGAGGTCTAGCTGCTGGACATGCATCTCATGTCACATGATGAAGCTGCTGATCACGGAAGATGTCCTTCTTTGCCAACTATATTGTCTTCGTGGTCAAGCCTGTTCTTTCGATGTAGCCAGTACCTTTCACCAGAGCGTGGAAAAAGTGTGCAGAAAAGGTGGTCTATATATTTATTTATAGCGCTTTATAATGTATATGTGCATGATTTACATTATATAACTTTAATTGATACTGTATAACAGGCTGCCACTGCCTTCACTAAGGCCGCAAAATCCGCAAAAGCTCTTTGCCTCTTCCTTGGGCCAAGATGCTGGTCCCCAGCAGCCACTTGTCGTTCGTGACGAAGCTGTTCCAGCAGCCGCTTTTGTTCCAGTAGAACCTGCCGATGCATCAGTTCTTGATCAAACGCTATGAAAGTTAGGAAACCCAAACGCCACATCTGAACCACGGAAATCTTACACCAAGCCTTTTGCTGTTCCCGGAACTCATCCTGCAAATCGCGTGGCACTGCGTTCTGCTTCAAATGCTCCAGCGCTTTGTCCCGGCCCCCGCGGCCCAGTTGAAGGCCTCAGACGTGATCACTGAGTGGCACGTGGGCAATCGTGGGCACCTGCAAGGCATCCTGTTTGCGCCCAAGTTTCCAATCTCGTTCAGCTGAGACCGCATACGGGAAGCATCACTCATCAGCTGTTGGAAGGACATGTCCAAGCCATCCTGGCAGATATATCAAGCAAGATGTGAGAACCGCGGAACTAAAAAAAACATCGCCACCGCCAGTTGTTCATTCTTGAAACACTCGTGCAAACCAAGCGCGCCCACATGGATGCAATGGGATCGGTTCACTGAGTAATACACTGACTTTGAACCAAAAACTCTGCACCTTGGGATTGTCCAGTTGACTGGTTGCCATGTGTCTGAGATTTAGGTGCTGTTTTCTCATGTATCAGCACATCAGCAGCTCCTACTTCCGCCACTGGACTCTATTGGTCTTTGGAACCGCGCCTTCCGCTGAGCAATGCCATTGGGGCCGTGAAGCTCCTTGCTCTTCTCGTCAGCTTCTGCTTGCTCCTGTGCCATATGCCAAGTCATTCAAGGAAGATCAAGACCCGAAAAAAACTACCCGGCACCCTTCAAAAACGTGGAGACTGGACTCAGACCGATCTATAGAGTGCTTTACTTGTTCCTTATTTGACTCATTCCGAGGCTGACGCTTCTCAAAACTCCAAGAAATTTGTGCAAAGGATGACAAAAATGCTTCGTGCCTGGAACTTTTGCCACATGGCTTGGCCATGAGTGATCTCTTCCAAGGCCCGTTCTGCACGTGAGGCTGGCAATCTGCTGGCCAGGTGCTCCTTCGGACACTGGGCAAACGGGCTTCAGAACTCTTGGTTTTTCCACATTGCCTTCAATCAGCTATATATACATCTCTCTCTCTCTCTCTCTCTGTGCACGTGGTTAAGTACTTTTAAAATGGTAATTTCCTGCTAATTGATGCATCCAATTCTAAAGTTGATATCGGGTCCAATTTCAATACTTACTGTACATATGTCCACCACCAACGCCCCCGCAAAAAAGGCATGCCCATCATCCTATTCATTACAAACGTTCGTGGTGAATGATGGTGCTTGACCGTGACACTTTCGTGGTGAATGAGAATGCTGGACAGCCAAAATGGCAATTGCTGCAGTTTCCAAACGAGCCTCGGCAGCCCGAAGTGCTGCTGGACCAGTTGGTAGGCGAGAGTCGGGCTGCACCGATCTGCCATACCTTGGCATGCAGGGTCCACCATGACCACTTTTTCTACTCTGCATCTTGACTGTCAGCTGTTCATGTTAAACGCGGCCTACTGGAGGAAACGCATTTGCAATAGAATGCGGGTCAGATGCTTTTGTTGAAGCTTGAACTTGTCTTGCAAAGCATCCAGTTCTTGCACCAACTCCTTCCGATTCATGGTTCGAGCTGCCGGCCATGGGATTTCCTCCGCTGGCCTAGGCCTGAAACAATCTGAGCTGCTTGGGTGAACGTTCTGCGTGCCATCATTACGTTGCCCGTTGTCCATTTCGAAAAGTGGGGATCTGGCCAATACCAGCCCTTCACGAGCCCCCTCTTTTCATGAAATATGGAAGTGGGTACCAGTAGAACGCCGATGTTTGGAAAGTAGCACTCTGCAGCTTCATGGAGGTTTAACCAACAAGAATGGGAGTGGGTACTGTAGGATAGAATTTGCTGAGAGTTGCTGCGCATGTTGGCAGAATGCTCTTGATGCAATGTTTTGTTCTTCAGTTCTTGAGCCAAAAAATGATGAGTTATGCATTTTAGGCACGGTCTTGAGCTACTGATCTGGGTCCTCAACTTTATAACTCTGAAGAGGCACCACCCAATTATATATTTATATAACTTTGACAACCCATCACCGTATGATACTGGTCTGAACACCATCAGCACAAACCAAGGGCTGCCCAAAGCCATCTTGGAGCAGGTCATCGACAAATCGCCAAATGCGCAGCTTGATCTTCTCCAGTTCAGCGCTATCTTTGAAGCCGCACCTCTGATTGGGCTGTGCAGTGGAAAGTGGATGGAAAGACTTTGCATTCCCGGTACGACACCTAGTTTCTCAACCGACTACATGACTACTGTTGCATAACCAGCACCAATCTCCTGATTGGAGAAACAGAGAGTTGAATGGTGGCAAAATCCACTCCAACCATCTGGTCAAATGAAGCCAGAGCTCAAATGCTCGCAATGCACTCAATGGGTTATCTCTCTCTCTGCCTATTTCTGGCATGTCCTGCCTGCAACAAAAAATTGATTGGTCTGCGATACAGGAAAATAAGATCCTGGCTGTGAAGGAAAACGCTGCACCGCCAAGATGCGAAGAAGCCACAGTTGATGATCTCTGCACAAGGGAGGGCCTTAAATTTAAGCAAGTGGTCTGGAAAATGATGTAAGGATGGACTACTGCACAGTAGAATGCACCCTCGAATCCAACTGGCGGCGGCCGGTTTCATGCCGTCGCTGACCTACCAAAAAATACTAAAACATATATATATATATATAATATCACATATCATCTAATCCAATCCCCCAATAATTATATAAATACCCGCATAGGGGACCCCAAAATTGAATGGATCCAATGGTACCCAGTGTTTCTAGAAGGATATTTCATATATTTTCATGAGGGGGGTGAGATTGTATCAAAACAGATCAGTGTCGACCAGACCAACCACAACCAGTTCAACCAGCTGCCACTGAGGCTCCCAGTTCCCTTACTTCGCTCTTTGTCTCGGGCCTTGGATGGCCACGAATGTGGCCACTGGCAATGCTGGCCATGGTAGCCTGCAATAATGCAGTCCCCCAAATCAAGCCTATGTGCGAGGCATGCTAGGAGCTGCTAGGAGCCTTCAACTCAGCATTTGTTTCTCTCCATCTGGAGGTCCGAGCTTGAAAGTTTGATCGGATCCTCTATGCTGGTTGGCGGGGCCAACCAGCATCCACCCACGGTCCACGTGGTGTCAAGAGAAAAGCTTCTAGTGCAAGCTGAGATCCAAATATTCAGCTCTCAGCCCACGTCCAACAGCTCTGGGGAACAAATAAACATCGTAAAATTGGTGGAAACAGGAGTTGTTTGTTTAGGCTCGCGTGGGTGTCTTGGGTCAATCTTACTAGGATCAATCATGACCACTTCTACCTGCGCTCTCCCACTTTATGTCCTGTCGGTGATTCATGATGCAACGCCGTTCGTTCACCAGAGGTGAGGATGTTGAACATACACTGCTTAGTGGTCAGTGGTCTGTGCGATTCTGTGTGTATCCTATAGCCCCTGCCGAATGGAGCAGAATCTCCACACGACCAGCTAAGCCGCTACCGCTACTAAAGCTCGGGTCACTTCTTTAGACCACTGTTTGAGCTTCTTCCAACAGTGGCTGCTGCATGGCAGACTGGGCTCGCTTGAATGCATAAACCCCGATGGCAGGAAACCTCACAGGACAGCAGAAGACATTCAGAACCTTTGTGAGTGGCGATGGTTTATGGCCCACACTGCAACTTCTAGTTCGAGCACGGACTTCAAAGCAATGACTAAGTGGGTTCAGTGGGTTGGGCAACGCCTTTTCGAATGAAAACGTCCAAAAAATGTCCAAAGGTGAGTAAATATGGTGCACTTTCTCGAGCGTCCAACGGTTACAGTGGTGTTGTTTTAGTCGCTGATCAATTGCTCCAAGAAACGCGGCTGTCATCATCACGAAGGGCCACAAATGATCCCACCAATGTGATTCTGGGGTGTGGAGTTTGTGGCCCTTGCGGTCCTCGTCCTCAACATGCTCCTCCTCAAATTTCGGGATGGATATGACTCTTGGGAGAGGCAAACAATGCTGGATTCCCATAAGCTATGCACAAATGACCATAATTCCTCCACCAACCATCCGCAACCCACCAATTCATTGGCAATTCATGTTAAGCCAAAATGAGAGTCCTGTTCATCTGCCAGCAGCTGGGAAGTCTGAGCCTCCTCTTGAGCAGACATCGCAAAAGGCCACAAGTGGTCCCACCAATGGTCTGGCTCAGAATGGACAGTTCCCTTCTGATCCTCATGCTCACGGTGATGGGCGTGCTCATCCAGCTGCACCGCATCTGCAACATCTGACCTTGTTGGAGTGGCAGGCAGCACAAATGGCCAAAAGCGATCCCACCAGTGCTGTGCTGGCGCCGGAGACTTCTCAACCTTGGCATCTTCACGTTTCTCATGATCATCATGCTCATCATGCTCATCATGCTCCTCGTGCCTGTCGGCTTGCTCATGGAAATCGATGGCATCGGTAGCTCCCAAGGGTTCGATTTCAGTGGGCAGCGTCGCAGACCCGGGCACGGCGCAGGCAAGAGACAACAGCAGCAGGGTGAGGAATGCCATGGCTCTTGTAACCAAGTCCCAGCCTTGCAGCTCACTGATCTTAAAAGTCCTGCCCATGCATCCCATGCTCTCCGTTAGACACTCCCAAGCTGCAATTTGCTTGGCATCAAGAGTCAACATGCGCTGGACATGATAGATCTTTAGCATTCTTTAGCTCTGGCTTCTGGAGCTGGCGATTTCTCGGAACACTTGAGCTTCCCACTGCACCGCTTGGAGTACAACAGGCGGGGCCTGTTCAAGTTCAAAATGAGGATGATGACACTTAGCCGCAACCCTGAACCCCACATCATGTTCATGAGCAGTCATCAATTTTCATGAACTGCAATTTGTAACTCTGAGACTTGCGCCTTAAAGCATGTGCTATCTAAATCTTGGGCTGTTTCTACACACGCTAAGACCCTGTGCCTCTGGCGGTGGCTTTTCATGTGGCGGTGGCTTTTCATGCGCCGCCTCACCTCGGAAAGGCATGGAAAGACGACATACAAATACCCCGAATACACCTTTTATTTGGGGTGGCATAAGCTTAAAAAATTGTTAGATGGAAACATTCTTGCCATGCGATTAGTCACAAGTTCGATCGATCGCCGGTGGAAAACCCTGAATCTATTGGAACCACACAGCAGGTGGCATCTATCTTTTCAAAACAAATGAATCAAATGCGTATCAAAGTGCAGAGACAGTTCAAAGTCTCATGGAGCCAAGGCTCCGATGCCTGTCTTTGGGCGTCGCGGAGCATTTTTTCGAGGACCTGCGGCCTCCGGCATCCAAGAAGTGGAGAAACGAGAAGAAAAGTATGGCACCACGGAGGCTTGGAAAACCCAACCCAGCTGGGTAAACTGTTTGTTCACTAGCGGTTGCTGAGACACAAACTTTTTGGGTACTGTATGAAAGTGCAAAAGTCCTTTTCTGACGGGGGAGTTGAACCAGCTACGTGCAATAACTGAGCGCCTTGGGAAAGAAAAAAGGCCACGCAAGTGCAATTAAAAGCCTGGCACCATGCAACATGACACCATGCCAACATGACGCCAACATGCCAATCAATGCAGCTGCTGTTAGAGAGGCCTTTCGTAAATCTGCCCAGACCGAACGTGCCAAAGCATTTTTTGTAATAGCTATTAAGCCTTCGCTTGGGGGTTGGCATTTGTGCCCTAGAATCGTGCGGTTTTCCACGTTTTTTTAGCTGCCAAATATAGGTCCGACACAGGTCCAAAACAGGTTCAACATTGGACCAACACTGGTCCAACATAGGCCCAACATTGCCACAAGATGGGCCCTATAAGCCCCAGATGACCCCTAACATGGACTCAACATAGCGCCCAGATAGGCTCAAAATAGATCCACCTTACATAACATTGCCTGAACATGGGGCTCCAAATCCGATCCCCTTCACATCAACATAGATCTTTCAATGCCAATGTATATAGTCATATTTCAAGGTGTCCGAGGAAAAACAACACAGCCAAAAAAAGCATCAAAGAAACAGCAAAAGCAGCCTGTTTGTGTAGGTGTGTCATGTTCACGCCTGTGCCAAACCTGGATCGAACCTATCAGTGTTTATTGGCCCTGAGAGTTGGGGCGCGTTGCATTCCCGGAATTCCCAGATTTAGCTCACTTTAGGTTGATTTTCTGTATCTTTGAGGTTGGTTTTGCACAGATTGTACTATTTGCAAGGATGCTGATGGTTTTTTGAGCTTGCATCGGGCCACGGAGGGTCTCATGTTGGGCCCTTTAAAGTTGGTCTTGAGCCAATTAGGCCTGGTTGGAACAAACGGGTCCAAATTAAGTCCAGTAGTGATTTAGTCTTTCTGAGAGGAGCTAACACGTTTGAGCGTGAGCAAACAATTCAGGTGCCGGCGAAGCGACCGGAATACCAACAGAAACAGCATAAAACAACTTCTGCTCAAAGCTAGGAAGGTGGCAGTCCCAGAAGCAAAGATGTTGCCGCTGAAAACCATGCCAATCCTGAAATCAATTGATTTGTGTGCGAGCAATGGTCGCAAGTGCGCGGGCGCACTTCATAGACATGAATCGTTGCACCAGGGCAGCTCAGCAGAGCTGTTCTCAACAAGCTCCAGCGTGTTTGCATTCAGCTGTCTGGGATAAACAAATAAATGCTTGCACAGAAGAATAGGACAAAATACATAACGCTCTTCCGGTCTGCACCTCGTTAGATTCCGCTAGTCACGTCCCTTGCTAAGCTCTGCACCGGATATTTCATGCAGCATAGGACTACCCTTCCAGCTACTTTGGCTGGTGTCTGTGTGCTTCTGAGGCGTTTCGATGGAGTGTAACTAAAGTCTCTTACAATTTCAAGTAGCACAGCTTTATGAGCTTGACACTGAGTCGATCATCGGCCCTCTGCACCCCCAATGAAAGCAATAGAGCTTGCTTTGTGAACCTAGCAAGTCATGTTCAGTTGCTTCTCAAACCACATGCCTGCAGCAACATCGCAAGTACTACAAGTTTGTCCTTTAAATTTCGGAACCAGTTTATAGTGAAACCAGAAGAAGGAAAGCAAGGATTCCAGCCAGTCGTTTAGTTGGACCGGACTTGTCCTACCCGTAGTGAATTCAAAGCAAAGTTCAGGGATTCGCTGGGCATCTGCCAACGGAATTTTTTGCTGCCAACAGCTCCATGATGGGTATGCTCTGTACAGCAACTTGGCTGGTTCTCTGACTTGATCATGAAGTTGGACATGTCATCAGATGGAACCAATGGGAAAATCAAAGCTACCGACAGCGCAACACCCACAGTGTCGGGGTGGCAATGCACCGTGCAACTTAAATCAGTCGTTCATTCCCTTCTGCCACTGGAGCCTCTAGAGTCCTTCTGCTGTTTTCAAGAATCTGCCCTCTTTCAGCTGGCATGCATTTCGGCGTTGTATGGGTATGAGTCAAAACCCTCGTTCCCTCTTGAACTGTGGTAAATTGCCCCCAAATATGGCATCGTCGTTTTTGACCGGCCCACCTCCATATGCGTGATATTCTATGATCCAACATGTTCCCTGTGTTGCTTTGTATTGACGAAGCCTCCCATGGCCATTGCACATCAAGTTGCATCCACTCAGGCTACCTGGGCATGCGACCAAAAATCTGCATGTGCCAAGCAAAAATCACAAAGGCACCAAGGCCCCGACAGTTGGCCCAACAAAGAGCCTAGTCCTCCGCATCCCTGGCCACAAATCTCCATCTGCAAAAAGTTGAAGCATGAAAGTTTTCATGAAAGCACGCATTTCACCAAACATGACAATAGAGTTAAAAGTCAACCATACTAAGTCACAATGGCCATAGTAAAAGATAAATGTACTAAATACTGATAAGATCATGATAAGTAAGATCTGAGAAGCAATCCATTTCCAGCGACATCTTTTGAGAACGAATTTCAACATTGTCGCACCAGGTGCTCCGAGCCAAGCTACAAGTCCTTTCCAGTGTCTCTTTTGTAGATCTGCAGGCCGCGAGAACAAGAGGAAAAAAACTTTAGAAGGAACCCCACGAATCCGCAGTTCAGGAACAAGCAATCAAGTTCGAACTACTAATTATATAGATTGCATTATATAATAATTACATTGTCATAACATGCCAAAATATGTCATAACATTACATTCCATATATTCCATTGATTGCGGCATCATTCGAATCATTCTTGTTTGCGGTGTTTTGCGGTGTTTTGCGGTGTTTTGCGGTGTTTTGCGGTGTTTGCGCACCATGCCAACATCCGAAAGCCTCTGCCAGGTCAAGGAGCTCATCATTCCTGGGATCTCGGCCTTCCCAGAGTGCCTTCACCTGGAAAGGTGGCATCTTATGGGGAAAGAAATGGAAAGAATGCAGAATTACACCACCGTAGTACGCCGTAGACCCCAAAACAGTGGGTGGATTCAAGAAGTGTTTTTGGGGAACAGGGTCAAACACATGAAATAGCAGCGACACGAATGACTATGGAAATAATACGGAAATAAATAGGGAAATAAATAGGGAAATAAATAGGGGAATAAATAGGGAAATAAATAGGGAAATAAATAGGGAAATAAATAGGGAAATAAATAGGGAAATAAATAGGGAAATAAATAGGGA
>Ga0126342_10009923_pt1 | contig 17044 bp, 14 predicted proteins | sample Cyp1metagenome_FD_92528 | JGI IMG/M metagenome (GOLD analysis project Ga0126342, IMG submission 92528) | Coral microbial communities from Lord Howe Island, Old Settlement Bay, Australia - Cyphastrea 1 metagenome | ecosystem: Host-associated > Invertebrates > Cnidaria > Coral ... | reverse complement strand
TAAGAATCCCTGCGTGCCTATGCGTTGTGCTGTAAAGATCATACCAAATAACAAATCATGTAGTAATTCATTCCAGTGGTTGTGTCACTTCTTCCGCATGGCACACCGAGATGAGACAACAAAATGCTATCTGAGACAAGAAAGGGCTTTCACCCAGTATGAATCATATGAAACATCAACAATATTAAGAACAATAAGTTTGTTTAAGACTAAAAAAAACTCCTCGTCACCCAAATTGACTTTAAAACGGCCCGAGTGTCGTTGTTGCGCCTGGCCTGTTCCGGCCTGGTGCCCGGCGCGCAGAACTCGGAAGCTCTGTCGCTGGAGCCGCAACAGCGCCAATGCCTAAGCCGCCGGAGCCGGGAGGTCACCCTTCATAGCCATGGATATACCATGGGTATGCCATGGGTATACCAAGTTGCTTGTAAAAAAAGGAGGAACCTGATGATGTTGAAATGATTGAGCAGTAGATGTACGGTGATTTCCAACAAGTTACCTGGGACCCATGGATATGGTCATCCCGCAGTCGTGAAGGGAAATTCGTTGATCATTGGATAAAACGGGTCCAGGGGTGATCTCTCTTCATGTGAAAAGGCATCAGTGTGCTGATGTGAAAAGACATCATGTTTTGACATGTTTTGACCATGCCACTGTGCTGGTTATATAATTTGTATACTGTAACAGTCCCTTGAACAAAAATGGAAGTATAAGTCACTACAATTAACAACCAACGAGGCGCAAACAATTTAGCGCTATGTTTGAGTCATAGTGTTCTACCTGGAACCCTAAACAAACAGAAAAATAGATCTCCATCATGGTGGTGAAGAGTACAGTCTCACTACATCAAACACAATTTTTCAATGAAACCACCATTGGTTTCTGCGTGTTTGAGGTTTTCCAGGTACATGGGATGTCCCCAAGTTATACATGTATATATTATATATAATACACAATTTATATACACAGAGTTTGTCGCCCACTTACTATAAAAAATAACGGGGATGCACATCCAAGTGGTAATCTTTCCGAGTCGGGATCGTTCGTAAAGTGCGGACTTCTGTCTTAAAATCTCGGCAAAAAGAGAGATCATGGCTTCGAGATTTCAATGACATGAAACATATGTCCAATTTTATGGGACTTGTCCTCAGAAGCTCTTGAGATATCATGATCGATATCTTGCCACTGCGTGTGTGATTCGTTGCTACTCAACGCAGACTATCAGAGCGTTTTTGAAACCCACAAACTACAGAAAGTTCCAAGTCAAACGAAGCAACGGTGATTCCCACATACTGTGACCGGCGTGAAGTGCGGCCATGGTACGTACTGGCACCACAATCTTCGCACTTGTCCTTAGCGCTGTTCACAGAAGCATTGCTGATTCTGGGCAAATTATTTTTTTCCAAGTCCATTTTTGGGTGGTTCCGTTACAATTTATAGTACCCAAATGATTCTTCTGTATTCTCATCTGTGCTGGAGCATGTCTGTTGCCAACAGCAGCTTCGAATAATAATGCTTGTCGGGGATGAAGTTCCCCTCTCTTAGCCTCTCCTGAAACCCAACTCTTTAAACTATATATGAGTTTGTCTGCATATATGAGGTTCCCCTTGTACCACTAAATCCATAAATCAATAATCATTATTAATTATTCCTATTGACATGGCATAATTTAAGGATAGTTGTGCTCCTTTTTCAAACACACCATGTGTAAGCGTCGAAAGATGATATATGGGGTATGGTCATCCCACTGTCATTAATCATTAGGGATTCTTTATAATTCATGACCTCGTGCCTCGAAAGCTTCTTTTGATATGAAAGAGGATTGTAATAATACAATTAAACCGATTAAACCACTTAAGTGCAACCCCACTGCTAACCACTCAAAAACCATCCTTGAGGAGTTTACATTGCGACTTCTGAAGGTTACCAAGCTGTTCGGTTATCAACCTGTTCGGTTACCGAAACCCATCTATAACCAACAACCATCAGCGATAAGGCCCATAAGCATCGACCAACATCTGAAACGGTCGCTCTCTGCAGCTCAAAGACACCACAATTGCCCAGGCCTTCTGGTCAGCTAAGCTGACAATGGAAAAAAAAACATGCTTCTGGATAAACATGATCTATGGTGATAAGATGTTATGAGCAATTTTATTTCGAATTTTCCAGTCTCTACAGGCCCAAGGCTATGATAGCTCTGTGGGACAATCTTGTTTGTGCTTTTCCGACTTTCCATTGACGGGTTGGATTGCCGTAAGGCAATAAGGAAATGTAACAGGCATGTGGGAATGGGTCAAAACCATTCAAAATCTTTGAGGGAATCAATGACTATAATGATGCTAGCAACAAGGTACTGTATTTTAATATATTTTAATGCGAAGATCGGGGTACCATGGCCAAAATGTATGACAAGAAGATCAACAACCATGCCCAAAACAAACAAGAGTCATGGCAAACAGCCAGCAATAATGAATAGTCCAGTCATGGGCATCCAACTGAAACAAGGATCCAGGCTAGGTGATGTTCACTGGTTTTTTCCATTCAGATTCACCTGGATGTGTCTGAGAATTGGACATGCCACATCCCAAATTGGTAATTTCATCTGGATGATTGAGTGGATTAGGGCACCGATGATTGGACAGACCTTGGCGCATCTGTTCCACAAACCGCTCTGACTGCTACCATCGCTATCATCGCCGATTTGAGATGCCTCCATTGAAATGCATAGCATAATGTGGCAACCCCAATGCCATATACCATCGCATTAACCAACCCCAATAGGGGCTTCATTTGTAAGATTCTGTCATCATCCCAAATAGGAAGCTATAATGAGTTATACTACCGTGATACCCAATAATAAATTGATACACTATCTTTTTCATCAACCATTCACCAGTCGAAGCCGGAGTGCCCCATCCCATCCCAACTCTTTCAACTTCTCCAACCTTCACAACGAGCTGTCCCGGTTGGATTACCTGTCCATGGCTTTGGTCTAAAGCGGTGACTCTGACTGTTGGGGGATGGTTTCGATTCCGTTTTTAGCCCCCAAAATGGTCAAATTGGATACTTGGATATAAATAGGCTGTGGCCTGGCCTTTTTGATCCTTTTTGGTTTTCTTATACCATCATATACGAGACTGAAATAATTACATTAACATGCTCAATTCTGTTCTGTTGCGTTTTGTGGCTCATTGTTATGTGGAACTGGTGATCAGGTCGATCTGCATGGATCCTGCGCTTCACTTGTATACCATCCCATTCACCAACGATGAGGGTCATGTTATATCACAGATGCAGGGGTATACGGGGTAATGTCAACCCCGGATTCATAAACCCTAGGCTGTTTCATTGGGGGAACCACCACAATTAATCAACCAGGGTTTATTAATCCGGGGTTGACATTATACTTGAATTCATAAACTCAAATTGAGGACGGCAACTGTTGGGTTTACCTCACCAAAATTGGGGTTGCCCCAGGCCCAAATCAGACGCTTCAAACGATAGGGCCATGGTGCACATTGGATTCTACTGTTTGCCATCATCTGAATCCGTACAGGTATGTCCTAGAATTCCTAGAAGTCGGGACGACAATGAAGCCGATTTGAAAACGCCAATGATAGATCAATATTGGTTATTTCACTCAGAGAGAATCAATATTGATTAATTATTGATTAGATGTCCATTTCTTAGTCAGTCCCCAAGGAACATTTGAAGTACAAATTTAGAGTACAATATTCTTAGGGGTACAACTCATTAAGCAATTTCAAACTATTGAAACAGTGGGATCAAGACCAGGAGCATCCTAAAACGACGGTCCAAAAATGTTCGATTTTTTTGTGGATGTGTTCATCACAATCTCCCAGAAAAAATCATCTTTGTCCTGTCAAGTGCGTCATTCTTAAACATTCCCGAACAATGACTCTAAATATGAGCAGGTCGGATATGGTTAAATAAGGTATCAAACACACAAGAATGGAATCAAATGGGATGGAGGTGTGAATTTCAACTACAGATGATCGTTGTCAAAACAATGGGCCTGTCGAGTCTTGCTGATTTTCCATTCGGCTGTTCCTTGCTTCTATTGGGAAAATATGAAATGTGAATTGGCATGAATTGGCAAAGCCGTCTCCAGCTGAACCGTGACAAAGCAATCTGTTGATGTTGATTTATCGAGCAATCCTTCGACTCGCCTCCGCAGCCGGTCCAAGCAGAGTCGCTTGGCCACTCTACGTGTCGTGGTGCGTGGATCATCAGGGACAACACCAGCACGTCGCTTCCTAAGGTCATCCAAGGCGGGGCCCCTGCCTAGTGTGGGGAGATAGGGCCCAGCCTCGTTCCCCTTCCTTCAGATCCTCGGTAAGCCCCAGCAACATGTGGAAGGTTGGATTTTTTCAGTGAATCATTGGATTGATTTAAGGGACATCTACAGGAAACCGTTTTTACCCATCAAAGATGGGGGGTTCAGGCAATTGAATGACAGTTTCATTAAACTATGACCAGGGATAGATGGGTTTATCCAAGACAAAGGGGCATGTATGTAAGCTATATGCACGAATTCCACTGGTGATGTAGTCATCATATTCCTGACCCAATGACATGTTTGGGGCCATGTTTGAGCTTCTAGAGAGCATGCATTTGTCTGAAAAACATGGGAACACATGGGAACACACAAAATGTATCATAATTTCATGTTTCATCACATTGGCAATGCAACAATTGCCAGTTTCGGCGTCCCCCATTATTGTTCCATCCCAGATGTGATGAGAAATACATCGCTGAAAATATCCCAAAAAACTTGCCAGATATAATTCCAGTTCATGATTGTCAAATCCATCATGTTTGTCTATGTGTGTATTGTATTGTATTGTAATGTATGTACCGTAGTGTAGTGTATGTAGTGCATGTAGTGTATGTAATGTATTGTAATGTATGTAATGTAGTGTATGTAGTGTATGTAGTGCATGTAGTGCATGTAGTGTGTGTAATGTATGTAATGTATGGAATGTATGGAATGTATGGAATGTATGGAATGTATGGAATGTATGAAATGTATGGAATGTCTGGAATGCATGGAATGTATGGAATGTATGGAATGTATATAATGTATGTAATGTATGGAGTGTATGGAATGTATGGAATGTATGAATGGAATGTAGGTATGTAGGTATGTAGGTATGTAGGTATGTAGGTATGTAGGTATGCAGGTATGCAGGTATGCAGGTATGCAGGTATGCAGGTATGTGGGCGTGCGTGCGTGCGTGCGTGCGTGCGTGCGTGCGTGCGTGCGTGCGTGTGTGTGCGTGCATGATATATATATATATATATATACATATTTATAATATGTATGTGTATATATATATATTATACGATATTATATGTATATTCCCCATGTTTGATACCTATCTAATGCACGTGTGCCACTGTGAGAGACCCTGAGCATCCCTGAGCCAAGACTCCAAGTGCGACAGCAGCGTTGTCCCTTGATCGAGGCCCAGCACAATGGTGTCGTCTTAGCTGCACCGCAGCCATGTGGCCAGTCGTTGGAGTTGATCTTTTGAATGTTTTGATGGAGCTCCAACAAACTAACATAGACATTCTACCGAAAACCCATGAAAACCCATGGTTTTCTAAGGAACATGAACTAAAGAGTCGAATTTTCCATATCTCAGCATTCTCAACTTTCTCTCAGGGTATTTTCCTTGAGGGTATTTTAGTGACCTAAGCCATGGCAATCCGTTGGTTAGATGAGCTGCGAAAGAGTCGTAGGCATTCCACGGGTTCCGACACAGCCTTTGCCACTTGCTGCAGTAGCTCTCCCACTGTAGCGTCCTCATTCAGGTCCAGGTCGCAAGCAATCCTCGGTCAGAACGAAACGCAGCAAACACGACCGATTTACATCGCATGAGGTTTCAAACCACGGAAATGTTGAGTTTCCTTTGCACAAACAGATTTCAATGTGTCAAACCATGTCACACCAGAAGCGCTTTAAAGAGATTAGAAAACAAATGCTACATATAATCCTAAAGTACATGGTGCGGGTGTGTTTTTCTTCAATCCAGCATCACTTCGACCGACTCGAGTGCGATTCCCGGTAGTTGTCACTATCCCTATCAGTGCGGTGCCCCCACTCATAAGTTTGTTTAGAAACATGCATAAAGTCCATTGACTATATGTAGACATGTCTACCATAACCCCTAGAAATACTGGATAAGATACAAACCAACTTAGCCAACTATGGGACACCACCGTTGAGCCCAGATTCCCTCCGCTCACCCGGAGACACGCAATCTTCATGGCCCGAATGTTGGCCAAAAGGGGCTTCAACCATCAAACATGGGGATATGATGGTTGAGATCGACTTGGGATCCGAAAACCCCATGACTTGGAGGATCACCCCACTTCGTACACTTCGTAACAGTTCGTAACTGTGTGTTGTTGTTTTTTTTGTAGTGGGACTATGATGGACTATGATCTTATGATCCAGTTATAAATGGAAGCCAGGAATGGAGGACGAATCCACCAGGCTTACGACCAGTTTCACTCCGTGGGATGATCTTTTAGCGTAGGTGCAAACCTGCTAGAGGTCTTGGTCCATGTACCCAAAACTTGGGATTTAAACATTCAATTCCTATGCATTTTAAGGATTCCTCAAATATATATAAAGATATAACATCTTCCCAAATCCACTTGCTCTTAGTCTTGCAGTGGACTTTCTATTGTCGCAGATCGAAGACCTAATAGTTTGGAATGCTCACAGAATCATGCACCAACAGGCAGCTTTCGGGGTCAAAACAATGCATGAATTGCTTCAAAGCTTTTGCTGATCTTCTGCTTCTGAGCAAAGTCCAGCAGTTGCATCAAGTGCTGACTGCCCGCAAGAGAAGAATCAACCACAAGCTGTCCACAAGAGATCCGGACATGAGCTGAGCATCGAATGGTGGAGGGAGTGAAGGCATTCCAAGGGAATATATATTTTTCTTGGGCCCATCTCCATGTTCCAGAGTCAGATCAAGGGAAAAATAATCACGAGCGTTTTCCACATGTTTAAAGGTTAAAACCTGGGTATCTTCTAACATTGCCCCAAAAATCAACCCAATGACCATATGATGACTACTGACCACTCTTCCAGTGAAATAGCACAGCATTTGACCACGTGTGAGTCCTTTCATCCACTGAAGCAAACACTGTGGATTGACGATATGATACATCGAGATGGAGCGTACTTTCAGCCTTCCCATCGCCAAGTCAAGCCATTGACGTGTCGTTCTCATCTCCCAAGGCTTGAATCTCATGGGATGACTTTCATCCTCAAATGTGACCATCTGCCGTTGATGGAAAGGCCGCCAGAGCTCTCTTGATTCATTAAGCCGGTCTGGCACAGCGCTCACTTTCCAAACTGCAAGTGGAAAAAATAAACGACAAGGAGGGAATCAAGGTAAAGTCTCAATCTCTGCTTGAAAGTTGATGATGATGATAATGATGCTGCTGTTCATGATTATGATACCCTGCATCAGATAGCGAGGCACTGCGACCGAATAAAAATTAGCATGCAGTTCATGCAACCGCATCTTGTGGCGTGGGCTGAGGTACATTTGACCCGAAGCCCCATTGGAACCCCAAGCATACACCCCCCCACTGCAGGGCACAGCGATGCATTGGCTTGATACGTTCTTTTCTGCAGTGGTGGAGGATGGAAAAGCTCTTGCAGGGTCTGCTTGAAGCCAAACACGACTTTGAATACCAAAATAGACTTCACATCTGCATCACCATATCTTGGTGAATCAGATTACACACATTGAATATTCTCGAATAATATATGTATGTCATATTATGCCATGATAATTTAATATATGTCATGTATACATACTGCTAGTATCAGCTTCCAGGGTTTGTCCAATGCCATGCTTCGATTGCCATGTGATACATATGGGGGTTTGCTAAAATGGGGGTACCCGAAATAAAATGGATGGTTTGCAATGGAAAATCCTATTAAAAAAATCCTATAAAAATGGGTACCCCCATTGTAGGAAACCTCCATTTGCATATCCTAGACCGAGGCAAATCCAACAATAAACCCTCCCCCAATTATATGGATGGTTTATCATTGGGTTTACCACAGCAAATTCTTGTTGGATGGACATAAAAAGATCTGCCTTGACAAATGAGCCATGACAAATAGCTGCATCACATCTCATGATATCTTGTATTAACCAATCAGCAGTGGTATCTTTAATGGCTCAGAACCGACTCGTGTTGGACTCAAAAATGCCCGCATCCAAGGCTAACCTGCACGCAGGGCAAGGAATGGTACGAGTCATCTGCAAAGGCAAAAATAGTAAACATACAAAAACCTGTATATGGAAATTGCTGCATTTTCCTAGGGTCTACGGATGTTGGACTTTACATATCTATCTTAGTTTACTGAAGGAAATTATCTAAGAACTTCTTCCGAAGGTACTTGTTCCTTGGGTTCTTGCTTCAGCTTTACTTTCATTTCGATCTTGCTTTCGAGAGTCTTCAATATTGATGAAAATCCTAGCTGGCTATTACATACCCAATCTATCGCAAAAGATCGAAGTATCAAACTACCAAAGGTTGACGCAGAAGCCCCACTTGTTGGAGTCATGGTTGGTCACTTTGGATGGAAATGGATCAGGTCTCGTGAACGGTATAAATTTGCAACATATGCTGCATATGCCTATATCATATATTAAAAATATTTATATAATGGCATCCAATTATGTCCAGTATCAATGGTAATCTTGAGCAGGATCAGATAAGAAATCAAGACACGTAGTACAGCACCCTCCTGTAAACTCACATAAAACATCAGAAAACTGGAAAACCGAACATGTGAACATAATTGTCCTAGGAAACCACGGGTCTTCCACATCTATGTAAGTTTACCCCAAGGTATCCAATATACCAAAAAAAACAGTGTCAAGTCATGACCCAATGAGACACATATCAAAGTCATGGTGCCATGGTTTAGCAGCTGGTTCTTGTGGATGTTCATCACCCCAGCATAGTGATGTGCTTGCGATCATGGGATTGTCATCCCATCAATATAATCGTAAAATCCTCATGGATATAATTAAGGAAACTGCGACTGCGATTTTGCTAGGTATCCAAATTAATATCTCCAAATGAAGACTCAGAGGAATGAATCTGATCAGTAGGTTCAACCCATCCCAAACATGTTCCAGAAATTGGGATTCATATAAAAGAGGGCCATGATAAACACTACATATTATGGGCTGTATCCCAGGACACCCTACAGTTCACAGCAAAGTAGCTGGTTCTTATGGATGTCCATCCCCCCATCTTCATGGAAAAGCATAGGTGTTGACCCATCCCAGTGTTCATTGGTTACACGCTTACACATGGCCATGGCCAATCTTAGATACCCCGCATTTAATTGTCAGCTGATTGGCACATATCCCCAGCCAAAGATCCAGTTAAGGCTGACCAAGTGTTCAGTTTTCCTGTAGGATTCCATTATACTGGTTGGTTAATCATGGTTCATCGTTTTAAGAGCTGGATTGCCAGTTCATGGATGATGATCATCCCCAACATATGTGGATAAATTGCAACAATTCACCTGTCTGAAGTAACGCCATTTTGGGATGATTCCTCTTGTTGACCATCACTCCAGAGACGATGGTATACTTGGATGTGCATCCCACTTGGTAAGTTGTTTATAATCCATATATATATATACAGTATATATATACATATAGTATGTATGTATGTATGTATGTATGTATGTATGTATGTATGTATGTATGTATGTATGTATGTATTAATGTAATGTAATGTAATGTAATGTAATGTAATGTATGTATGTATGTATGTATGTATGCATGTGTATGTGTATGTGTATGTGTATGTATATGTATATGTATATGTATTTGTATATGTATATGTATATGTATATGTATATAGCCAATATTTCATCCAATATGTATATATAATTATATATATAATAGGGAATATTCCATTAATCCAACTGTTTTTTTTACACCCATCCCATACTGGACTGTATAATCCCCACTCACAAACCACCAGGGATTTTGAATGGCCTATGCCTTGCGCTCCGTCGGGGGCCTTGGCAGGCTGGGAAATCCACCATAAATGGAGATTTTAATGCGAAAATCATATATGTACTTGAAGGTTTTTGATTGGTGCTGCCCAGAAATTGAGGTTTTAACCATCAAAAACAGGGATATATGACTCATATGACCAACAAAATGAAGGTAATGGAATGTAATGGGTTACATAACCAAAAAGCTATCTATATAGGCTTGTTTATCAAACATCGCTACCTTACAGTGATGAGAGCACTGGTTTTGGGCCCACAATACTAAACCCTTTCTCTTGCGGTATCTAATGTTTGGGGGAAGGGATTGGACAATTTCATCAATTTCTTACAACATATTACAAAATGATACAAGATGATACAAGTAATAAGTAGGGGGCATACAGCCTGCCATAAGCAAAACTTAGTCCTGGCAACTGGCATATGGTTTCTTGGGAATTGTTGTCATTCAACTTTTCTTCTGGGCATAGTCAGGCCACGCCAAGGAGAAGAAGATTTCCTTTGATCTGCCAACGGGACGACGTTCAGTTCGAACGACATGCTCGTAAAACTCAGCCCATTGCTCGCACCTGATGCTTATCATGGTTTCAAGCAACATGAGTGAAAACCTCTCCAAGTCGGCACGGTGCTTGGGGTTTCTCTCGGCATGCTCCCTCGTTCTCCCACTCCCAGTTTGGTTGCATGATCCCATTTGGGGTTGCATCCCAATTTTGGGTCGATGTTCATTTGATTTGTTGTACCAGCATGTTTATTGGTTAAGTCATCATTTTCAGATCCTGCCCGCCAAACTTTCTGCCACCGGACGTCACATTTGGTCGCGCAATCCGCTTTGCCAAAGGTGATGCCTGACGTCGTGGCACACGGATACACCAGTGATCAAGGCCGGGGTTCTTCGTAAATGGTCCATTTACGCCCACGAAATCAAAGTTTGATTGGGGAAAGTGTTGACAAAACACTGACACTGTAACACACTGTGTGGACCTCATTAACAAGCCAAGACTTGGGTCAGGATAGCTGCACGTGAAAATCACATGGGTATATAAGACCTGCATAGATTTGCCTATCTGTATTTGAGTGGTTGATTTGTAATGGCGTGTCATTGCACTGTGATGTACGAGTAAGGCAGTGCAATGTGATTGCACAATGTATGTTGTTGGTACTGTCAACTGTGAACATATTAATTCCGCCTGCACCTTTCAATAACACCAATATGATCATAATCTGCAATTATAGTTTCCATAAATCCATATAATGCCAATTACTAGCATTTATTAGCCATATCATGCATTCAACTAACATATTGATTAATTATCATTCAATTATCATGTCATCACCCCATTGAACATGCTAGCAAGTGCTACCAACTGCGAGCATGACACCGCACTTCCCATTGCAGTTCTGAGGCCTTCATCGTATTGGGATCTGCCCCAACCTTGGTCCCCCAGTGGTCACCATAGGTTTACCAAGCCATGGTCATCCGTGACAACTGGATGAGGGCTGCCCGCATGACTTAGGAACCTCCAGTGAAATCGCCATGTTGGGGTATACTCCATTTCTGGACACAGCTGTTGAAACTGATTGTCCTGGCAAGAGGTTCAATAGAATCATCTCTGAGATGAAATGAGCAGAATCTGAAGTACAGGATTCAGAAACCCCGCTGGCTACAAAATGGCCCTTCTACAAGTGACAGTCCTTCCCCAGGTGGTTTGCCTCATCAGGGCTTGACAGTCCGTCACTGACAACCTAAGGATTCATCTCTCTTAAAATTGCTTGGTCTAAACATAGGCTTCGCCCACATCCTCTGGTTTATCATCACTTTCCCAGATTCAAATTGGGCCAATTTAGGGGTATAGTATACGGTCCCTTTCTGGGCAAACCTATGCTATTTCAACGGGCAAATGGGGCCCCCCGCCAAGCTCCCTGACGGCTGTGGCGGAACGATTGGCTCCTGACAGCTGACTGAAGGACAAGAAGGGAGACTTAACCACACATTTAATCCAAATGATATCCAAATGCCAATCTAATTTGATCCAGAAAGGAGATGATCGTTTCTATACTTCTGAATATGTAATGAATATTAGTAATTCTATAATCATACTCTTAAGCTGAGTGACCACACCATATGTTGATTGAATATGATGGGCTTACAGTTGCATTGGGGCCAAGTCAACCGGCTGGTTGGGATCTAACACAAATGGATTTTTCGGGGAAAATTGACCCTCACCAAATCACCCATTTCGGTCCAAAATGGTCCAAGTGGGTAAGTATCTTTAGTGGCTTTCCAAAGCTGCAAAACATTCAAGATCTGATCATCTCAAGTTTGTCATCAAAACCTCAGCACTGCCAACATCCTGCGAAAAAAAAGACCATCTGCATCTGCTCATCACCAAAATATGCGATGAAATCCATGTTTTGTCTGAAAATAGGCTACCGCTAAATCCATCTAAATCCACTGTTTGTCGTCATGTGCCCTGTTAAAATAGCCATTGTTGGGGTGTACTATGTGTACTGAGGCACGGACTAAGCTGCCACATGGCATTGGCCCTCTGGGCGTAATTGGCATGCCTGAAATGAGGCAAAAATCGGAGTCGCCGAACCAACCATCAACCGATCTCGGGATTCGGGCCAGCTAAAAACGGGATTTGGGAGAGTACAGTAATATGATCTAAATCTAAATTGTTTTAAGCCTAAGCTGTCAACATTTGGTGAGAACCAAGCAATGCAGGGTGATTTCATCTACCAAAATGGGTGTAACTGCCCATTTCACTGGCAGTTTGCAGATTGGAGTTGACATGATGGAGCCCCATGTAGATAGGAGCAGGATGGAGCAGGGCTATAATGGTATCCCGTTCCCATTATATCCCATCATATCCCATTGTTTCTTGGTTGACGACCCCCTTTCTTTATCAGGGGGATGGCTATCCGCCCCTATTTTTCATGGTGAAACCATGGAAAACGCCCTTGCCTGGAGGCGCCATGCCGCCCGGCATGCTGTAGCCTTCCCAGGTGTGCCGAGCAAAATGCTAGGAATTGGATGATCATGCTCCAAAGTCCGAAAAGATGGTGCAGATGGTACAATACAACTATAGATAATAGATATTGATCCATGCCTGCATTGGATCATGCTTGATCATGATTGGTCATCTTAAGATTGGCTTCCTGTTTTCCCCGTCGATGATTTTTCCTGAAAACTCACGAAAGTACATGATATTTGGAGCCACTTGGGTTTGTTCAACAATAAGGTACCCCAAATGTTTGATGGTTCATCATGGCTCATCATGGTTCATCGATTTCCCAATTACAATTGGATCCATTCGGTGGCAAATCTTCCCTCATTGGAATTGGTGAGGAATTGATGACCCATGACGACCTCAAAATTCAAGTGGATTAAACCTCGTTTTCCCCATGACATTGGTTATCTTGAGGGTACTTTTTGATTGTTCATCCCTACAATTTGCCGGGTATACCCTCTAGTAATCGAGCACGGCTTGATGAAAAATCCCGCATTGTTTAGATAATGTTCCCATCTAACCTCTATTATCTCTATTTATAGTGGTGTTTCCATGCGTTTCCCATACCTTCCCAATTTTTCCTACGATTTTTGCATGAAAACCTCCACGTTTGATGATCCCGCAAGGTATCCCAAATTTCAGATCCACTTCCCTTCTCTTTCCACCTTGAGGTGCTGGAATGGTCGCCCCTGTGTGAGGGTCCTAGGGTTTTTTTCGGCCAGGCATCGGGGGGAAGATGACCGAAATTGCCAACCTTCACATGACCTTCACATTCAAGTCAGAGAAGAAGTCGGAAAAATAAGATTGAGATCTGTGGGTTGCAACATATTACAACAAAACTCTATGCTAGAGTATTGGGCAAAATTCCATCCGCAATCAGCTCCCAAGCTCATTGTTCAGCTGACTCACTCTCCTTGAGAGTGAGCGCCAACTGTAGCGGCTGCTGAGCTCTCTTATCAACAACCTGAGGAAACAGCAGCAGCTTCATCAACGGTTCTATAGTATGGCGCCCATCGCCATCCAAATGTGTATTTTACACCAAAACTAGGGCACCAGGGTACCCCAAAATCTGGTAGAATTTCAAACATTATTTTCATCAGTATCTAATGGCCACCATTTCCACTCACCATTTCCACATGGAGTGCATCTCACATCGCCACTGAATGATTGGGGATTACAGTTCCAGAAAATCTATTGTAAATTGTATGGTTATGATTTTCAGTAGATGATTAAAACAACAAAAGCATACAACTGCGCAACATGTTCTTTAACCAATCACCCGCACAAACAACTGACACAACTCCCGCACCTCTTTCCAGAGCTCGCGTTCGTGCCGTATTCTATCCAGCTGGCTCTCAATATGCTGCTGGGAGATCTGAAGGAGTCGTAGCACCGAATGGTCCGCCTATCAGAGCCGTGGCTGTGGAGAAAACCCCTGTTGATGATTCAATGGGAAACTAGCATTTAAATATGTTCAAAAAATCAAGCAGTAAAAAAAATGGTATAATAGTTAATAGCGATAAATGGTTGGTTGATGATTGTAGGGGTTTGCATTATCTTCATGATGTTTGAAGGGTTTAATATCCAATAGATTGAGGACTTTCATCCACTGGAATTCCCATGCTGAACGCTGCGAACCCTCCTGGGTCAACAATTTTGAGCCCCAACGGTCTGCCCTCTTTAAAGGCCTGTTTTTTGCATGCTCATAGAAAGCATTTGCATGGGTAGTGGTATGAGTCAAGATTCAAACATCATAAATAGATATAAATGGATTCGAAACCATGATGGCTTTCATCATATATTGAAAATAAAAACAATATTAATCTCAATTTTGACTCACAGTCAAATGAAAAGAAAGACCAAGGCCCTACATGCTTGCTCCATGGGTCATTCAAAGTTGACCTCTCATTGAAAAGGAAAACGCCAGGCTTCAGGAATTTATCATGCTTCCATGCCACCATGGAAAGGTGATTCAGGTGATGTTCGGGGCAACAAAATCATCAGGTCTTCAACAAAATGGCAACTGGGTAAAGATCATGGGTTCCTCCTTCCACTGCCTTCTTGCTCACCAGGTCAAGAATACTTCGATATTTCCTGGGGACACACTCCACGCAGCTGCGGCTTTTCCGAGGTAAATGGGAAATGTTCTCTGGGAACCTGCTATGATGTTCCAAAGGAGACTGTGTCATGATATCTCATTTGTGACCATCTATGCAACATTATGCAACACCTGCAGCAAAATCAAGAATGAAACCTTCTTAGGTACATTTTTCAAGACATTCAAATTTTGAGGAGACTGATATAGGGTTTCTTAAAATGGGCCCCAAATTCATCAAATCTATTGATCCTTTTTCATGGGAAAACTGATGGTGATAAGGGGTCCTCCATTGGAGGAAACCCTAGATATTTTCCTCCATCACAGCATGCTGTCCTACGAGCTGCTGTTTCATGTCATACCAAGCCTTCCAAAAATCTGACATCACCTTCAAATCTCTTGGTCTGCCACCGTAGCTACTGACTCTGAGGGGGATAAAGTGGAACATGATCCTCATTTAAATTCATCGCAGAAAAGTAATATACCTGTATGTATTTCATCAAAGATTCACCATGACTTATATCACATACCCAGTCAGATTAGCGCTATATTCTCAATAGATCATTGGTTAATCATGCTAAATCCTCATTTGATGGGCAAAAAAAATGTTTATTTTATGGATGGCTATCCCAACGAAAGGTTTAGCCAATAACATTTAGGGATGAACATAACATATGTATATTAAGGTATACACATATTATATATATATGCATACACATAATCCTTACATAACATACTGTATAATGTTCCATTTTTTTCTTGAGAGATTCCCAAACCCTAGGGTGAATTTCCCCTCAAATGACATTTAAATGCCTCACTCCCCTCACAAAACAGTCACAACCGCCATGGACTCAAAACTGGGGAAGAATCCCCATTAGGTCAAATGACATGTCAATGGGTATGTCTGAAAAGGGTTGTTGACCCACAATTAGCCATAGTTGTTGACCACTTATCTCATCAAAGTCATATCACCATTCAGACTTTTCGAGACACACATCCATTGTTCGTTGTTGAAATCCCATGGCGACATCCCATGAAAATCCTATGTCATTTGTGGGATTTCAATTCCCAACTTGGGAATTTCTCTAAAACACAATGAACATGGGATATTTCACCAACCATGATAGGCCGGGATGTTCGTGGGAATTTAGGATATTCACCAATTTGGAGAGAAATGTTTCGCACAAAAACATCAGAAAAATGTCATATCGCCAAGCAGTGAAAATATCCCCAACAAAAATTTCCTTTTATGACAGGGTGATCCTATGAAATGGTTGTTAAATGATTGAACATCACCCAACTATTGCGCAAAAAACAACAACAACTCCAACAACCCCCGTGATATCCCCAGTATAATTGGTATTCCGTACATATTCCATACATCCGGACAAATTACTAGAATTCCATAGATATTCCATGAAAAATTACCTTAGTATCCAAGATATCCTTTGTGTATCCCATATATTTTCATATATTTTTTTTCCATAGATATTCCTTCCATATACGTATACTACTTAGTATATGTTAGTATCCCATATCACCTTTGTGAGCAATTCCAGAAAAGCCGAGCCACTGGGAGGAGAGCTGGCGCCAGGTCTTGTCCACTCGAGCCACCAAGTTCTGGGCACAGTCCTGGACACCACCAGGGCATTCCACATGGGAACCATGCCATAAAAGCAGAAAACATTGGGATCTGGTATAGAATGGTATATATAATGCAACCCCGTGGCAGTTTACCGGGTCCGGTTGGGGCCTGTGATTTTCTACTAGAAAATGAATGTTGTATAAATTAGGGACCCAAGAAAATCTAGCTACAGACATCAAACCAATTCGAGCTACCCT
>Ga0126342_10009922_pt1:0-12500 | contig 17045 bp, 18 predicted proteins | sample Cyp1metagenome_FD_92528 | JGI IMG/M metagenome (GOLD analysis project Ga0126342, IMG submission 92528) | Coral microbial communities from Lord Howe Island, Old Settlement Bay, Australia - Cyphastrea 1 metagenome | ecosystem: Host-associated > Invertebrates > Cnidaria > Coral ... | reverse complement strand
ATACATATATATATATATTTATTTATTTATTTATTTACACATGTCATATATATATATATATATGTGTGTGTGCGCGTGCAGTGTTTTTGGGAGTATCCCTCACCTTGAGCCTTGGGTTCCCCGCCCAGAATGCATGCTACTTTATTCCCTGAAGATTCGAAAAGAGCCATTGCAATTTCGTATCTAACATGAAATCGACGCGGAAAAGTATCATTGTTTGATCAGTCCCAACAAGCACAGAAAACACAAAATCATTGAAAAATCTTGAAAGTGCCACCAGTACCAGCGACTGCCAAGCTGCCGTGAAGATTTTGCTCTTCCCGGATTCGGTGGCTGCACAGATGAACTGCAAATCCCCCAGCAAGCGCCAGGTCTTCCTAGTGGCAGCTGGGAAGAAGCTGCTTGTTGCCATGAAATCCTCTAAGTCAAATCGCCAATTTTATCTACTTCATTAATACTATACAGTGATATAATTGATAGACAATTTTTCCAGCTTCAGTCGAATGCCCCATGTCTTTCACAAGGTATACAATGATTTACATTGATATATTCCATTCCTTGACCTTGACAGGCCCGCATCCCATGTCCATCGCATTACAATACACCGTATCAACTTCAAGGCTCAAGGTCTTATCATTCCCACCGGTGAGCAGAAGACTTCGGTGTGAGTCGAACACCACCTTGGAGTTTCTGGTGTGGGTTGTCTACCCACGTAGATATATATATATATATATACCGATCGATGATGATCGATATGCCTATTCAATACATATGTGCATATATATATATATATATCAAAGCCGAGAAACACCATGTGCATGTCGCATTGATCGCATGCAGGCAATATAAACTTGCGTATATGAATGAACTACCACACACACATTTTGATATATCATGGGTGAGTTGGGGCCTTTATGAACCTTCAGTGGGGTCAAACTGGTTGGGTTTATCACGTTGCTCTGAAATGTGTATGTGAGTTCAAGTCTGCAGTCACCAGAAGCAAAAACTGTTCCAGACATCAATCAAACAACGCTGCATGTTTCTCATTCCTTATAAGGGTTTCTTAAAATGGAGGTAGCCATGAATCATCCAAAATTGGAACGTTTTACTGTTGAAACCCATGGTTTAAGTAGTCTGAATACTTCATTTCTTGGGACATTGCCAAAATCATGAGTTTCAGGTGTTGTTCCCAATATATTTTCAAAATTTCCCACCCATTTTGATCCTAAAATCGAAAAAATGCCCGACATGTTCCAACAGGACACCGATACAGTGCCGCGCACGTGGGCACTTTCCACTTGCCACAGCGCCTCAGCGCAGCGCGGTTAGAGCGGTGAAATGATTGTACCCTATCGGAGGAGAGACAACAGAACTAGCAGCCAACAGGGATGACAAATGTGACTCATTTGGTTATCATATTTGTAATGAGACAACGTGACAACTTTCAATTTACACATGATTCATGACATGATGCCAAAAAAAAACATCAATAATCAAACATGTGAATGATCATAGAACGAAATGTGTACATATACATGCATGGCAATAAGAAAACAATGCTAAATAAAAATAATTACCTACATGGTAAATGATCCACATAAATACCTGGTGTTGTAAATGCTTCCAATTGTCCCAATCAGGCACCTAAGAGTACTGCCACCCTCCGGTACTCAGCTGGTTTGCTGGAAATTCCCCCATTTGCTTCGATGTGTTCCGATGAAAAACCATGGCTAGTTCGGAGATTTCTCGGCCCGGCCGTGTTTGACTACCAAAGGGTAGTTACGGGTAGTTGGTGAGTTAAATAAGTTATATACCCTTGGGTACTCCAATTCTATCAGCCTTATTTCATCCAAGTTGCCAACGGTGGACCACTTCCACAGTAAAACCAGGATGATATGGCACCTGGCGTTAAGAACCAATGGGCAGATACTATGGCTGAAAGATGATGCGCGAACCAGCAAGAAGAGTTAGAATTGGGATATCATGGTGACATGGGAATATCATGGGGAACTCAATAGGCCATTTTCCAGCAAGCAATGCCAAACATATCCTCAGCATACCCCCGGCCGATATAGTGCCCCAATCAAATCTTCAATCAAAATCGCATGATGGGACAATCTGCAAATTCATTCCCATTTATATTATATATATGTGTGTGTAAATGTATAATTATATATACATATATATGTGTGAGTGTGTGAGTGCGTACATATTAATATTGCTGTTGGTTTTATCTCCCATCGTATCCCCATCACATCCCCCTTGTATCATAGGTTCAGGACATTGCCCGAAACATCCTGGGTAGAGCCCCCACCCCTGCAGTGATCCGGGCCTGTGGTGCTGCAACCCACCAACAAACCTCGCAGCGTGACATTAGACAAACATGTCGGCTTTCATGAACAACCTTGGCCCGTGATATCACAAAACATATTGGGGAAACAGATTATTTAACCATCAGAAATGGTGATTTAGAGGAACATTACCTACTGAGAATATATTTTTTGCCAGGGCGTCGCAGAGAATATAATGTGATCTATAATATCTATAAATATATATATATATATATCTATATATGTTTTCTATATATCTATAGATATCTATATATATATATCTCTCTCTCTCTCTCTCCCCTCGCCACCAAGGTGAAGGCCCCACTGAGGGCTGATGGTTTTTGGTGGTTAAGATTCGCCCTCAATAGACTCAAACGGCTGGGTCGCCGCCGTAGGGGGGTTGCATTATATCACAGAAAATACTCAATTTTTGGTGGTAAGTCCCCTTTTATAGCGAGTTATTGGGTTCGTTAAATCCCGACGATGTGATTTGATGTGATAGATCAGATTGTTGCTTGTATATATATATATATATCAGATATCCCATCATGTTCCCGTCAATATCCAAAAAATCAACGTTTTTCAAGATGCAAATCACAGAAGGCGCAGTACCTGGCCAAAAAAACATTCCCCATTCCCCATTCTAAAACACATGTGCATATATGTAAAAATAAACATACATAGATATCTATATATATATATATGCATATATATATATACACATATATATATGTATATAGATAGGGTCAGAAAAAGCAATGAAGATATTATACTGCCAACTGTTGGATATAAAATATAAAATAATTGAAAATGAACAAGCTGAAATACCAGTTGTTAAATGAAAAGAGTTGTACGTTAAAGATGAGTATGACACTGATAATATCATTGATGAGCACATTGGCAGAACAACCCCGTAATCATAAGAGGAGAGGTTGCTGGAACCGGTAAGAGCTATATATGCGAAAGGGTGATAGACAGAGACTTTAAGGTTACATTTGTTTGCCCTACCAAGAAGTTATTGCAGTCATTTGAGGGAGAAGCAATTACAATCAATACGCTTTTTGGTAAATCATTTGGTACTGTTAAATTGGATGAGTTTGATCTTTCAGAGTTTGATGCTATTGTTTTTGATGATGTTTGTTTTGCTAATAAGAATGTATATTGGAAGATGAAGAAGTTTGTAGAAAAGAATAAGAAGGATAAAATAATAATTGGAACCGGTGATGCCCTACAATTAAAACCTATTCAAGAGCTTACTAACGCACAGGACTATCATACTGATGCCGATGAAATCATTGATGACATGTTTGAAAACAAGATAAACCTGAAGCAAGAGGCTAAAAAATGAAGATGATAGAACCAAAATATATAAGATAAAATATGACATTTTTGTTAAACAGTGTTCATTTACAAAAGTCATTGAGAAATACTTTTCATATACTGTACAACTGACATCAGTGGTTCTAAGTATAACATTGCCGTTCCCAATAACACCTGTAAAAATATATCCAAAGAGATTAGGAAAAAAGAAAACGGACAGTATATGAAAAAGGAGAAAGGCTAATCTGCAGAGAATACACCAAAGTTGATGGGAAATTGCTTAATTTAAATTTTGAATATGAAATAGTAGTAGTATGTTAGTATGTGTTACTTTTTTTTATGTTGAAAGATATTTCAAAGTCGGGAGGTTCAAGGTTTAGATAAACCTTACGTAAGGAAAATTCATATTTGCTTCTTGCTTTACTTGTCATTCTGCCCAAGGCAGTAGCATAGGTGGTGGTATTACAATCTTTGATTACAACCACTTTCTGATAAGAAATTATAGGGAGTGGTTATGGACTGCTATTACAAAAGCTAAGGACTTAAGTAGATAAAAGTTGGTCAAATACAGTGATGGGTTGAACAATATAAAATACAAGATAGAAAAGGTCAAAGAGAAATACCTAAGGAAGGTTATATCAATGCTCAATGGTTTATGGATAATATAACCAATCAATGTAATTTCTGTCAATTACTGTGGTTTTGTGGCTTTACATAAGATATTAAAAAAGGTACTATATCAACAAATCTGACAGCCCAACGAAAAGGTAATGAAATAAGCCATACGTTAGATAATTGCATTGCTTACTATCATCGTTGCAATAGTAGTTGCAAATTAGCATTTATAAAAATATTTCTGAGATAAACTATCTAAAGAAATATTGCCTTATAATCGTAAGATATGATGTGCTTTGATAAAGATTATATCGAGCAATTTAGGGATATGACACCTGAACAAATAGAAACCCATACTTTTTGGAAAAAGTCAGAAATGTAATGGAACGCTTTCCAGTTGATTTTGGAATTGATAGGATAAGAAAACTAATGAAGAAAATCAAAGAAGAAAAAGCAAATGAAAACAAAACATTACAAAAATAATTCTGCAATCGTTCATAATAGTCAAAAATAATAAAAAGTTAATGTGCCTAACTTAACAATATCTAATAAATTTTCTTTCAAAACTAATTCTTGTAAAAATGTACTTAAAGAAATATTACCTTGTAATAGTAGTAGAAATATGACTACTCGATGTAATCAAAAACAAATCAATCATCATATTAACAATGAATGGTATAAATGCTGTGGATTAAAAAAGCAACATCTAGAAATGTTTAAACTAAATTTACCTGCTAATGTTGTAAATAATACTGGTATTGTTGATTATCACTAATGATAAACATGATGAATGCAACAACTGTCAAGTATGGAGGTGTCTTCAAAGTCAAATAAGTTGCCGCTGAAAAATCAAAGAAATGCAAAAGAGAAATGTAGAATATTATATTTAACATATTCTTCACTGTCTATTACAATAATTTGCCACCTATTGAGTATGTGAGAAAGTTTGTGAAAATCAGTCAGGAAAGATATGACATCTTTGATAAAGTATTATGGAAATTCTGGTATGAATGGCAAGTTAAGGATACAATAGAAAATGTAAGACAATACATTATATAGAGATACAAAGTTAAATTTTCAACAGAATTACTCAAAAATATGTAAATCTATTTGTTAAATCAACTTATGAATACAATACAATAAAGAACAAAATCCACCTCACCGATTAAATTAGTATCCTGAAATTAAAGCAATGTAAATCTCAATCCCATAAATTATATAATAACGTATTATTTAATCTATGTTGTAGAATATATGTTCCAGTAAAATAGTGTTTTACAGATATGGTATATATGTTTTATATATGTGTATACGTGTGGTGTGCCCATCTACAAAACAAATTTATCTTTAATGATTTGTTGGTGATATGTTCTAAAATGGATGAAGGTGCTTCAGGCACCGGTTAGGATGAAAATGGGCACACACACACTCTTATTCAAACATATATATATATATGTGTGTGTGCGTGTGCACAAACGCCGGGAAATACAATACAAAATGGATCAAAATTGCATATTTTATATTCAATCCATAAATGCAATCTGAGGGAGTGAAAACAAATGAAAATGGTGCCCGAAATTTTACCAAATTTTAGTTCAACAAATGGTCTGATATCAACTATATATGTATATACATATGTGCAATATACAAGGTATGTATTCAAAAATACGCATATCTTGCATGCATTGTATTTGCATTTCCTTATTCATGCATTCATTTATTCATATCTTGATCTACTCATACGTTCATATATTCATGTTTTAACATTGATTCATTTGTTGATTTATTCATATGTATTCATTTGTTGATTTACTCATACTTGTTCATTGGTTCCTCTATGTTTAAGATTTATTACTTATTGTCTTTACAATATTTACATATGTGCAAGTCATGACAAGAGGACACCCCGCGGTCGCCAGGCAACTCAGGGCATGACTGTAGCGCAGCGCGGTGACCGAGTGCCTTCAGATCCAAGGTGACAGGCACTGGAAACCATGGTTTTTCCCCATCAAACAAAGGGGGGTTCCTGCATAAACCGTTTGTTGAAACCATGAAGTGTTTTATCAACCGTCATAACCACTTAATGATCATTTAGCCATTTTAGTTTAGGCATGTTAAAGGATCATTAAGCATGTTTTTAATCTACAGTATCGTGTAAGCTTCAACTGGTGTAATTTTACCCCAGAGTTCCACCAGTGTTTCTATGGGGTGGTATGTCATCTTAGGAAGATGTTCGTCCCTTCTATATGATCATTAATGAAGACCTAGAAGACTGGTCCTGTATTGAATGAATGCGTTCATTTCGGTTCTCCACATTGGAGGGGTTCTTTTGGGCAAGGGGAATCAAGAGATACAAAGAGAGTCAATGTGTATATCTTGAACGTCCTGAACTAGAAGTGGCAGGATGCAAACTGCAGACTGCACATACTGCACCATATCTTATCATTCTCAAACGGCATCTCAACGCGGTGGATTCTGTTATCAATGAACCACTTGCCCAGCATTGGGGTATGGGCCGAAATCATTGGACATCAAATCCATGGTTCAATACTCAAAGTGACCAAATGTGTGGGTTGGCAAAGCCACCATTTTGAGCAGCATCCCATCCAGAAAAGCTCACCGATCCCAGCCACTGGCCGAAGGGAGTTGGAAGGTGATGGAGTTCCGACAACTTTGACTCGAACTTCCATATTCGCACCTCCCGCAGCGCGCAGCACTGGAGTCACTGAGTTGGTGCCCATTAAACCATTATGCGTGCCAATCACAGTACGTCCTAGGAGTGCTTCCAATTTGCTAGCCAAATGCAGCCAGAAGCTCGACCCCAAATTATAAGTCCTATCCTATCCGCTTTGAATTTTGAGTTGTTTTGAACTGACATACAGTAAAACCATTGAAGTTTTGTCTGTGCATGTCCAGACAAGATTTTGTGGCAGCCAATCATCCAAGTGGGGGCCAACTTTTATTAGTAAATGTATATAAATGTCTATTTCTGAGGAATGCTCAGCCTATCAGTCAAATAAGATTAAACCATTAAACCTCTTCAAAAATTGCTATTGTCAACTGGTGCTGCTCAGCTTCCGAATGACAGGCAGTAAAGATGGTGCTTAGCTCAGCATTGTAGTGCATCGCGTTGATCACGTTTACCTGTAGCGGCTATCAGAACAAGGAAGGGAACAGGTATACAGTATCATACGCTGGTATACATCTTGTCCGGAAAACTTAGAATCCAACAACCATTCAATGGAATATCACCATCACATGCACGGGTTTCCCGCAGAGGGGATTCAGGGTCCCAATGGGCAGTAAAGAGGGTCAACATTGGGGCCTGGTCATCGAGCATTGACACACATAGATATGTAAACACATGATGCACATATATATATGACATACATACGTACGTTCTGCGTGTATATGTATGTGTACAACTACATAGATATAGATATCAATAAAAACACATAGAAATATGTGTATACATATAGTGCAATATGATGCACCCAACGATTTCTAAACGTACAGATACACGATTAATATATACATATGTGGTTTTAATATTAAATTATATAAATATAGATATTATATTCTATTCTATTCTGTTATAATATATTATATATATAGATATAGATATATATATATGTGTGTGTATGTGTGTGTATACGAGGCATCCGTTTTTGGGTGTACCAGAACGCCCAGTGACTACCAAGTTGGGTAGGGCGGGGTGGACGCTCGCCTGGCAAAACTAGGGGTCTGCCAGGCGGCCGTACTGAACATGGAAGGATCAGAAGGATGATTGCTCTATAATATCTATCTATCTATCTATCTATCTGTCTGTCTATCTATCTATCTATCTATATATATGTTTATGGTTGTGAAACATGATTCTTCATTACATATGTATATACTGTATGTATATCTGTGCGTGTGGATATTTTGTGTGGTAAATTCAATGCCATAAACCATCCCCAATCGAGGTTTATTATTGGGTATACCGTTATACCGGCATAGCTCTGGGATGATGTAAAATGACCCCAGCCATGGTTGGTGAATTCGATGGTCCCCTCAGGCCCAGTCGCGTGGGCCGTTTCCACTTTGCACACCTCGGAAGCTGACGCCCACCCAAGGGGACAATCACAAAGATCCCAGCAGTTTTTGTTGGCAGCTGCATGAAAAAATCTTGCTGTTTGGGAAGGAATCAAAAGCCAAGTTGCCTTCTTTACCACCCATGAACATCAATGTATCATTTTTTTCTGGTGTTTTAAGAATAGGGCACAAAGGTGTTGTCATGTGTTGTCTCATTTCCGTGTGGCTCAGCTTTGCTATCACAAAAATCCAGCGGAAAAAAAAAGTAGACAGCCCACGTTTCTCTAGACCGGAAAAGAAGTACAATGGCACATAATTATTTTGGAATCTTTTAGGGCAACTTCGAAATTCCATACATACATTTCCAGCAATAATGATGATAATCTACAATAATAACATACGTATAAAAGCCATATGGATCCATATGAGATATATTGTGGGAAGCCCAAGGCCCACAAGTCCCATTTGGGGATGGTTTAATGGTGATGACTTGCCCTTTTTTTCGCCATTAGCCGCCTCCTTGAAGGTCTTGTTCACCATCTCCCATGCCCTCAGTGATGCATCCGCGCAGGCGGCGATGACCATGTTTTTGCGGCCAAGATATGCGATGACCTGAGTAAAAAGGGGAGGTGTCCCGTTGCGGTTTGGAAAAATCACAGCTCTTTCAATGTCCCAATTGGGGGATGGTGCCCCAGTGGGGGATGTGCATTTACCAAGTTTAGCTTTTCTGTCCTTTCTCTTCTATCTGATTCTATCTTTTCGGGGGCCAAGAAATTCCTGCTGACATTGACCCAAAGAAAAGCCCCGAAGCAATGAAGATTTCGGGAACAGGAAAAACGGTGGGAAACCAAACCAAGACTTAAATTACAAGAAGTTACAAGTCATAATAAACGAAAGAAATCAACAAACTGCACCATGTCTTTCTTGCTTGAATGTGTGCGAATCTCACCCAAGTGAATAAATATGAGTCGAGATGCAACTCCTACAAACTTGGCACGAACTGACGCAACAAGCAACGCTTCCAGAATCAACGTTGGAAGATCTTGCCCTTTGGCATTGGAAGATCTTGCCCTTTGGCATTGGCCAAGCAGCGTGAATCTCGCTACCCACAGCCTCCTCCAGTACGGCCAGTTTAGCCAATTTCCCATCCTGGAGGCAACTGGCTCAATACGACTCACATTTTAAGATGAGCTATCAACTTGTGTATGGTGGGTGCCAATCGTGGAAATATCCACATTGTTGTTGTTGTTGCTGCTGGTGGTGTTGTTTTTGTTGTTCTTTGTCTTCTTCTTCTTTTTCTTGCATTCCGAGTTCCAGTGTGGTTCACATCGCTGGTCCATGTCAAGGGCCGTTGTTTGTTCTATACCCGCCCCTGGCGGAATTCGTTGAATCATCTTGAATCCTCATCACAAATTACTTCTAAAATCACCATTGCTTGTTGCTTGGTGAAACCCATTTTGTTTGTTTCCGGGCAAAGTCCTAAATCCCACTTGTGTTGATTAAGTTAAATCCATATCTTTCTTTAAATCCCGATTCTGAGTGCCTGAACTGGCCGGTTGAATCCCCATGCTTGTTGGCTGAACCCCTATTTTTTCGCGTAAATCCACCATGTTGATTGAGTTAAACCCAGATGTTTTTGCTGAAAACCATCCAACATTCGGCCTGCAAATCTCCAAAAACAGTTCCCTTGCCGTTCCTTGAAGCGCCAAGCCCGCAAGGCTCCATCCTCCCCAGCTGTTACCAAGGTGCCTCAGCTGGAACCCCTGGATTTGTTCATCAAAAGAAATGGGAAAGAATGTACAAATGATGCAAAACGTGTAAGAAATGGTTCACTGAATCCCGGTTTGATGTTTTCTTGGGGGGAGGGGCCAAGAAACGAGATGAAAGTGATGAAAGCACATGAAAGCATCGCAACTGACCCACTGCCCGTGCAACCGTGAGACGCGCTGGTCGATCAAACTGCATGGTTCGGATGGTACCTGCGGAAATTGCATGTGCTGCGAGGCTCACACTGTCAAACAGCTAAACGCAGCTGCTGAAATTGATTTCAAACGGGGCAAAACATGAAAAAACAAAAATGTTTTAAACAACCAAACAATATACAAAATATACAAAGGGGAAAAGGCAGATCAAGGTTCAGCAAATTCCAGCAACAACCATCCAGAAGAAAAAACGTCCAAAGGGCTGCACCTTCATGGGCCTGAATGGAGCTCAGCAAAGTAATGCCATGGTCCTCCAACCTGATCGCGCTCAAGGTGGGGAACTGAAAGAAGCAGCTTTGGAAGAGCTAGCAGCTAGTGAGTCCGGGAAATAAATATGTGAGTCATGTTCGCAACTCATGGTTTTTTATGTGTTTTCCTTTTCACTGCTCATGGAACTTTCTGGAATTCGAATGCGCAACATGTTTCGGACATATTCAAATAAATCGATTGACTCTTAGTTGTTTCATCTGGTTCCTATGTCCTATGCCCTGTTCCCTTGTTGAGTGTCATTCCAACTTGGAAAGCATCCAATTTCGTTCTGCTCAAGGCGTTCCGAACCGCGTTTTCCAGCCTCCAGACTTGAACTGCTCCATCAAAGCCCGCTGTGAAAATCGTGCCTGAGTTCTCCAGAAACTGGTGCGCCGATGTCACATGGTGAGGTGTTCCTCCCTTGAATCGCTGTGGCCGTGGTTCCAATTCGGGCACCAAATTGGTGCTGTTTGGTATTAAACCACCATAAACCATCACATTTAAGGGTAAAAAAAAGTAAATATTGATTTTTTACCGTATGTTGAGCATCACCAGACTATGTCTGTTGCAGTATTGAACTCTTGTCCGGCTTCCGGCGCGGAACTCTGGCCATCAAAGAAGGGACAGACGAGCTGCGAGTGCTGGGGTCGTACTTCATGGCAAGCGTCGGCCGTGATTCTTCCTCAGCCGATGCTAACCCCAAGGCCAAGAGGGAACATGATGAACCGATGAACCATCGAATTTACGGCCCTATATTTCTCAAAGAAATTACGTAAAACACTGCGGAACGCTATCACAATCTAAAAAAAACCTATTACATCAAACTACAGAACAATATCGCGCCTGAAACCGGACTGCAAAATGAAGAAATACATGTAAATCCACCAAACCATACTAAACCATACTAAACCATTAAGGGTGCAGGTATTGGAGGGATCTACAAGATTCGCTACCTGCTACGCCGGGGATCTGCTGACTGGGCATGGAACTTCAAGGCGCCTTCACCTGACGTTAGCGACAGTTTGGGCCTGTGGTGCTCTGCGGTTCGTTCAACCCACCTGGGGAAAATCAGCTCAGTGAGATCGGGATTATGATCAAAAATATTACGAAATAAAAACGAAATGTGGAATGCATTTCAAATAGCCAGTAGCTGAGGAGCACCAAATTTCAGCATGTTTGAATGGTTTGCCGTTTGCGGGCTCTTGAATTGGATTGTTGTTTCAGATTCTTGCCTGTGCAAACCGATGCCCGCATGACCCAAGCATGTTTCCAACAATTTCACTTAAATTTGTCCCAAAAACTTGAATTTGTGCAAACACTGACCCCAAGAGAATGAGACAAAAACAAGGTAACGTCGTCCGTTGCGGTCCCGCTGATTTTGCTTGTATTGACAACAAGCATCTTGTTATTTCGACAACCCCTATGGCACTTTCTCTCACCATGGATTTTGCGCCATGTTCAAATGCCTTGCGTTTTACAGCACGTTGTGTCCATTTTGTGCTATTCACAATGGGTTTTACACACCCATGTGCAAAACAGCGGGAAAAAAAAACGCATGGGAGCCAGGACTATGTTAGGATCGTGTTGCATACAGTACATGATAGACCAGACATAGACACATTCCTTGCATACTTGGACATGCACACTGATTCTTATACACATATATAAATGTATATATATATATATATACATATTCATAAATTCCAGACAATCAGAAATATCTAGACCTACAGGAAAGCACATCTCTGACACTTCAGCCACGGTGGAACTGTCTTGCAAGGCCTGTTTCTTGACTCTTCTCTGCGGCGTAACATCACAACATGTCTTACATCACATCACAACGTCATTGCAGCCCCACCCCAGACCCAACCCCATCTCTGGCGTAACATCACAACATGTCTTACATCACATCACAACGTCATTGCAG
>Ga0126342_10009921_pt1 | contig 17046 bp, 17 predicted proteins | sample Cyp1metagenome_FD_92528 | JGI IMG/M metagenome (GOLD analysis project Ga0126342, IMG submission 92528) | Coral microbial communities from Lord Howe Island, Old Settlement Bay, Australia - Cyphastrea 1 metagenome | ecosystem: Host-associated > Invertebrates > Cnidaria > Coral ... | reverse complement strand
ATATATATATACATGTATATAGCCCTAATTTTGCTGGTTAATCAATGTTAGTCATAATATGTCTCCTAACAAACCATTTTTTGAGGGTATATATATATATTATGATGGAGAGCTGTGGTAAATGTGGCCAAAATAGGTCCAAACCATGGTACATTGCCATTCACTGCTTAAAGTGGCGAAAGTGCTGGGTGGATCCAAGGTTCAAGTTCCTTCCCACAAACATGGTACTTGGGGACGTATCCCAGTTTGTAACTCGCTAAAACCATATATTACATATTATTACCATTGGATATGGCCGCTCCAAAAAAACAAAGCTGTACTTGGGGGTGCAGTTGCGGTTAGTGATTATACACTCCATTTTTGACATCATATGACATGTATAACCGTAGTATGGGGGTCATATCCCAAGCTTTTCTCGGAATAACCATACTGCCTTGTCGTAGTTGGTGGTCAACTTGCTTCCCAGGCGATCCTCCGTGCCTGACGATGGGGCCCAAGTGGATCCCCGACGCCAAAAAAGCTTAGTTCAGCCAATAGCATCCGATGATAATGGTGAAATAATAATTATTTATAATTAGCAATGATTGATAATGATTAACTAGTAATGATCGATAATGATTAATAATGGCTACAGTAATCAATAGTTAATAATTGATATTCAATGAGATGCTCTCCGGTAATCAAACATACCTAGCTGGGACATCCAAGCACTAAATGGGGGTTTAGTTCGCGCGGAAAATCAACGAACAACATAAATCTGATGACCGGAGTTCTCCCATGGTTTTTTTGGGTTCACGGGAGGATCATCTGGTCGCCACTTCCCAGCTCCAACCTGGCAACCTGGGAAGTGGTCGCCGCTTTCAACCCATTCCCCAAACTACTATTACTCAGTGGCAATCATCATCCTCAATTTAATGTTTTGTGCTGGATTCATGTTTAAAAAAACGCAAACAAACAACCAGTCAGAGGTTTATCAGCAAGGTTCCTCAGATCGAATCTAACAATGATCCAACCCAGGCAGAACACGGGCGGACCTTTCATGTCGTAGCCCTCGAAGTTACCACTCTTGATATCATTCTCCAGGGACAACGAGTTGATCTGGCCACGTTTTGGATGATCCAAAGATGAAAAAGACCTGAGATTTCTGAGTTCGAATGGGAACTTTTATAGGATATGGATTTAATAGGATTTAATGGGATATTCAACCAACAATCATTATCACATACAGTAACTGATGTCTGATTGACCAGGAGCTGCTTGGCTCCCCATTTAGTAGGGAACGGCGGCCAAACTTTAACAGGACAGTGAAGTTGGGATGCCCCGTTTTGTTGCAAGATCGGTTGATCTGGTATTGCTATGTCTTGGCTGTGAGGAATGTCAACAAAACATGACCGATGGGTACATCGTGAAAGGATGCTACTCTCAATACACAGCGAGTGCATCAGTTGCTATCTGGGTGAAAACCTGCACATCTGTGTGCTGCGAAAGCCACACTGGTCAAGACGCACAATATGGCGAGTCAGCCATCAACAAGCTGTCACGCTCAAGATTTACCTAGACTTGATTTGGAGGATGGTAAATATCTAGCATCAAATCTACACCGGCAGTTTTACCAAGGCAAAAAAGTTCAGCATGAAGCCCAGAAACTGATCATCTCCAAAAAGAGTTTTCAAAGACACAGCATCTTTTTTCGAGGGGCAATGGCTGAGAGTTTTCAAAGGGGGCACACTATTGAAACAGAACAATGACACACACCCCAAAGATTGCACCAGGATGGATCTACTTAAACACATAGGATGGATGCAAAAAAAACATCCCCAAGATAGGATATATGACATACCAATAGGGATGCATCGGGCAGAAACCCAGACGTTGGATAATAATGGATAATATGCATTTGGGCAAATTACTGTACTGGTTGGTGGTTTCAACCCCTTTGAAAAATATGAAAGTCAATGGGAAGGATTGTCCCATATATAATATGGAAAAAATGTTTGAAACCACCAATCAGTATATGCCCTCTGGTAAACTAACATAACTATGGAAAATCACAATTTTCAATTGGTAATTCCACTATAAATGGCCATTTTCAATAGCTATGTTAAATTACCAGAGGGTAACTCACAACACTAAAAAACATCACAATAAACTGCTTCAGGTCACTCGATTCTTGCCCGCCAGCATCATGTCGGCATGGGCACCTCGGTCCCATCGCATGGTCCCATGGTCAGACCGTCGCTCGTTGGGGATGAAAATAAACAGTAAACAAACCAGCTAGTACTACTCTAGTACTTGGGGGTGCAAGCAGTGGTTACGTTACATAATATATATATATATATATATTATATCCATTATGTGGGGTTCATATGATCCCAACTTTAGGTTTTTAATCCCAACCTATGAAGTAATTCTTTGATTTTTTGCCATGTTTATTCCCATAGTACACTCTCACAGACCTAAACCCACCTCAAATGAAGCATCGTTGCGGCTGTTGGGGGTTCCTGCGTCCGCAAAACCCCCCAGCTTTTGATTGGTCAACAGATTTCCCCAGCTGTTGTTGGTTAAACAATGCTAAACCCGAACTTTGAGCTGGTTAAAAACATATCCAAAACCGATTCTGGTGGCAACGTCCCGACATTTAGATTAGGATGATGAAAAACCATCTCTAGAGAGAAAACCTGGATAATTGTGTCAACTAAGTACTATGTGATGTTCCTACCAAAAAAAAACATATATCATTACTAAGAACATCCCAAATTTGAGTACAGGGTGGTGCCCGCCCAGTTATGTTTGTTTATAATCCCCTTTAACCTCCTTTAACAAATTCGTTGTATCCCCCATAAATCCAACAGTTAACTCTGGACCTGCCCCCTTGGCCGCTGACCTTTGGGGACTCCGAGGCCGCCCACCAGCAGGGCCTGAGGTCCAAGTCACCACAGGTTTCAATACTGAAATGGTCTAATGACTGGATGGTTTGGGGGTAACCTCATTTTAGAACACCTCCAAATGGCTTCGGTTTTACATACCATATCATACATGAAACATAGAAAAACACATGGTGAGAAGTGAAGGTTTAACCATCACAAATTGAGGATTTAACTAATAGGGAATCTTTGATGGGATATTTGATAGGATATGGTTTGGAAGATGATTTCCGATTTAATGTAGCCATTTTGGCCATAAATGTATTTTCCTATGTTAGATCTAGTGTCCTATTTGATAACCGTTTATGGGTTGATTTCCTACGTTAAATTTCGTTTCAACCCATCAAGCGGCCATGAAATGCTACGGAAAACTGACCATTTGAACCTGGATGATCTTCGGAAACTGGAAGGTCATCTCACTCGTAAATTGGGTCCATTGGTACGCCTCTTTGAACCACAAAGATGGGTAGTAGTACTGTATAAGGCAGGGAGATCACTTTGGCCATAAATTTCCATCACTTTAGTCCTAAATCATCCCATGACCACCGATGATCGCTTCAGGCAAAAAAAACAACCACTTTGGCCATAAATCAGAGTTACAAATCTCCATCACTTTGGGCATAAATCAATTTGTTCGACGAACGATTGTCACCGTGATCATAAATTTACAGCACATTGGTCACAAACTTCCAGGTTATGCATCCAAAACACACGTCTAGGGTTACCTCTCTTTCCTTACCCCACGAGCAACAGGACATGTGGTCTGGCAGTAATAGATACATTCTTTCAATGCGTGTGCCAGCTAAGTCCTGCCAGTAACATCCTCATTATACCAATGTTTTGCTACATTCTGAGTTGTCGTACTGCGCTGCTGCATTGTGTCGGGTCATGTTAGGCATTCACAATTTGCAGCCCACAGCCGCGAAGCATATACTATACAGCACTATGGCCAAGCATTGTTAAGCGCAAACGAGGACAGGTTGGAATCATACAACGTTTTCCAATCCAGTACCTCAACTTGTGAAGCAAGAAAAGGGATGCAACTATCTTGATAGAATATACACGCATGCAGGCCACTAAAAACTGATGTGTGTATATATATATATATATGTATATCTATTATTAAGATAGATAGATAGATAGATAGATAGATAGATACATAGATAGATAGACAGACAGATAGATAGATAGATAGAAGGATGGATAGATAGATAGATAGATAGATAGGCAGATCGATAGATAGATAGATCGATAGAACGATAGATCGATAGATCGATGGATGGATAGAAAGATAGAAAGATAGAAAGATAGATAGATAGGTAGATAGATAGATCGATAGATAAATAGATCGATAGATAGATGGATAGATAGATAGATAGATGGATGGATAGATAGATAGATAGGTAGAAAGATGGATAGATGGATAGATGGATAGATGGATAGATGGATATAGATGGATATAGATGGATAAATGGATAGATAGATAAATAGATAGATAGATAGATAGATGGATAGATGGAAACATGGATAGATGGATAGATGGATAGATGGACAGATGGATAGATGGATAGATGGATCGATGGATCGATGGATAGATAGATAGGTAGATAGATAGATAGATAAAATAGATTTATGTCTATGACCCAGGAAAGTTCTCTCCAGTAACATGCGCGATACCGCAACCACGCCACACACTAGGTTGGGGAAATCTCAAGTCTGACGTGCTGTTCGGCTTACATGCAAAGTCACGCGTCACTTTTGCTATCGATGCACATCAATGGCAGCCGTTATCGCCTTGCGCGTGTGCGTGGAAGTGATCTCTGCTTTCGTCCAGGACGAGGAACCACGAACCACGAACCAAGGACCTAGGACCGGGAACAAAGAAATAACCCGGAACTACAAACCAAGAGCCAAGAACCATGAACCAGGAACGAAGCCAGCAGCAAGAACCAAGAACCAGGAACCCGGAACCAAGAACCAGGGACCGCAAAACAAGAACCATGAACCAGGAACAAAGCGAAAAGCAAGAACCAAGAACCAGGAACCAAGAACCAAGGACCAAGAACCCGGGACGAAGGCAGCGTCAAGAACCAAGAACCAGCACCCGTGAACCCACAGCCAGGCAACGGGAAACAGAAAAACCAAGAACCGGGCACCGGGGCTCACTAGAGGAAGGAGTGTCTACTTCACGGCCAAAGCGATTAGAATACATAATGATAATAATTAATAAATACATTCATATAATATATATATATATACATGTGCGTACTCTGTACATTTTTATAATGATCATATGATACCAAATAGTATGTATTTATAGAATTTTAAAGATACATATTACTTGATATATTTATACTAACCCCCAAAACAAACAAGCTACTCTGAGGGTCAGTTGTTCTCGTCCACTTGGGGAGCCCCCACAGATGCCACTAGTTCTCTTCGAGAAGTCTGCAGCTTGGAGCAAGTGATGGAGTGATGGCTGTGAAACTGGGGACTTCCAAACGGCCCATGGCTTTCCATGGGAAACTGCTAAATCCCATGGATTTCGGGATACCCTATTTTCAAAAATCATGTGGAATCTGATTCCAGACCTGTGGACAGCTTTACTTGAAACATGTCTTACCAACGTTGATACAACAGTGCAACATGGTTCTGCGAAGAGTATCATGCACATGATGTGACCATCATATGAAGTCAGTTATTTCATCAGAACTTGGAAATACAGCATCCACATTTCCGTACATATAGTTTCCTCAACCCTTCGAAACCAGCCTCAATGAATGCAGGCCTCAAACCTTGGCAATTGTCGGAGGTTGAACGGTTGAACTGCGATGGTTGGGACCGCAATGTGATTGAAAAACCTATGGAAAAACAATTATTGATTCAACTTAAAGCCAGTGAATTTGGAGCTTGCAAGACGATTTTCTTCATCTTTCCTCTGTCCGGATCCATGTCAATTCTGACCTAGTGGAGTCCGATCGAGTGAGACACACCGAACAGAACCTCCGCTCAGCAAGTCACCGAGCACGGCTATGCAAAGACCAGCGGCCAAGAAGCCTCACAAGGGATGAATTGTGGGATTCTTGGATCGCAACCTCATTTCTTCATCTTTGTTCTGGATTTTCATCATGGTTCTGGGCGTGAAAATAAGGCGTGCGTCTTCTCAAATGGGGAGGATTCTCCTATACTTTTACCATCATTCCAATGAGCTTGCAATGTGTTTCCATTCCAGGCACCATTTGAAGAAGCTCCATGAGATTGAGGAATTGAGGGCTCATGGTCATCCCACCATCATTACAGATTATATAACAATGATTAACCCCTGTGAATGGAGACCGATTCTCCCCTTTTATAAGAAAAGAAGCGATGTATATAACTTGACCATGGCATGTATGTTGTGCCATTTTCCTATTATGGCTGGTTTCATCGATATATCTATCTATCGAGGTACATATATATATATCCCTATCATTGCAAATCATTGCCATATTTCTCCAACATGTGAAACCCCAAATTCCATGCTTTGCAAAATCCATCATAGCCCATCGAACATACGGCACTTTTCAAAAGCACAACTGGGATGATTCCAATGAGTACCCGGTCGGCCCACAGCAGCTGGACCGATAGCTTACTGATCTTCCGTTTTGTATCTTTTGGCATTTATTTCTTATATACTCATATCATCTAATATCCAAAAGGATGGAACAGTCATTTACCAATTTACCACTAATTTAGTAGGATGTTACTTTTCTATAAGGAGCTAGTAATCATCCCAGCGTTTATACAATGTGAATTCAAACACGTCATCCCGCATGGCCAATACATGTCCTACCAACTACAAGAACCTTGCAAGCAAAGCTTGGGACACCTCAAGTTGACATGGCTGAGAATGTGGCAGCGTTGAAATTCCTATGTTCACAACTCACAACATCCCAAAACTCATGATACCCTCTGGTAAACGTTTACATAGCTATTGAAAATGGCCCAGTCGAAATAGTGGATAACTACCCATTTAATAGCATGGTGGATCTTTCCATCGTTTTTTGTAAAGGTTTACCAGGGGCTAATTGATTTCCTATCACATATGTGTGTTCTCTTGGCTTTCATTGCAGCCTGGCCGGAACTGTTCAGAATGCATGTTTTGAATGGAAAAAATGAACCGGAAAGCGGGCCCTTGAAGAAACTCTCTGGGCATCACACCATGATTGAGTTTGCTTCTGATTCTGAGGCATTTGGTGTTGTCTTTGGCTTGTTGGGTATATAAAACATCAACCCAAATTGGAATCCTATTGCCCAGGACCGGAAGGAGTTCTCAAAAATTATCAAACACGTGTTTTGTTTTTGTCGGCACGGCAACCCCTTGTTCAATCATGGCAAAGTTTACCCACTTAATATAGCGACAACTGCCATGTTCAATGGTAAATCATCTACACATGGGCCAGAGGGTAGCTGTCCTCAAAAAACAAGTAATATCAATATCTTAAAATGAACCCATTCGGCAACCATTCGTCAAATTTTACCCCGGTTCCCTACTACAGAAACATGTGGAAGAGATTTCCAGGGTGTGACTCCACAGCTGCCGCCTCCAGTCACTTTCGAGCGCGACCTGCACTGACCCAGTCTAACAAGAAGACTTGGGCGGCAATCATGAAATTAAATCGGGATTCTGTTACCAAATGAAGTCTAGGTTTACCAATTGTATGCAGACGTTGAAAGTCCAGGTATAACACAAGAAAACGATGAGTGGGTCAACACGTTTTGACCATAAAATAAAGTTGGAAATGGGTAGATTGGTATATCACCCCGGCAGCCAAACATGGAATCCAAAAAAGGTAGTGTCCAATTGGGGAAAAAAATACTCCCATGCCATGTCGTAGATCGTGCCATCTTAGTTTTGATGACTCTGGATACGTGGCTAGCAGGTATGAAGAGTCATTTGCTGATAGGTCTATTGTGATGACAAAGAGCTTTGCAAACACCATCCCAGCACAAGCGTGTCAAACTTTGCAAAGGGATGCTAAGGTAATATACGGTAGGTTCTGACACAATGTGATGTATAGTATAAACACTGATCACGGATTTCAGATAATTGTGTTTGCGTTCACTTATGGGGTCAAGTGGAAGACTGAACAAGTTGAGTAAGGCATACCCTCCTACAAACTAACATGGAACCCAAAAAATGCGGTCTGGCGTATGTATTTCCCATTGCAAAGGGTTGCAATCGCTGAGAAAGTTGCAACTGCAGTCAAGGCTGCCAAGATTTTAATTTTACCTGTCCTCCCACTGGGGTCACAACCCTTTGCCATCCCAATTACATCCAGCCAAACCAAGGTGTCATGAATCACAGAGCTGAATCTTTGCTGAAATCAGAGGAATTTGGGGATGATGTCTCGTAGCCACCATCACTGGTTCATGATTTCAACCTATCCGAAAGATTAATCTACCGGGATCATTGTAACAGTGGGAATGTAAATTATGATCAAAACAAATTCTGAAACCATGTACAGTAGAACATCATTTATCTTGGCACCATGGAATATATACAGTAATATAGAACAATCCACAGACAATGAATCACATACTTTTTGAAGATTTTCCATAGAAAACTCTGAAATCGCCTAAAGTAATTTCTGTTATGATTCCAAACAAAAAAACAAGGAATTGCCACTAATGAGTTGATCTCGGCCTGGCCATTGCTGCCCAACCCAAGCTGCCCACAGAGGTTGAGCCAATAGAAAGCTCGAGCGAAGACAAGTTTCCAAAACGGAGTTTAGCAAGGTGAAATCCAAAAAATGCGTGTTTTTTTGTTTATGGGGATTAAGTAGCATTGGTAAGGGCTTCGACTCGACTATCACAGATATGGATGATAGTTGGGCGATGATTCTGACGGATTAAATTTATAGTGTATATATATATGTATGATTGTATGATTATATATATATAATTATATATATATATATATATGTATGATTGTAAATATATATATATAATTATATATATAATTATATATATAATTATATATATACATGATTGTATATATTATGATATAATATGATATAGATATTCGGGATTATCATACGTATTCATACATATTCCATCCTGGGGATCCCCATTCACCAGGCGTTACCAATTTTTTTGGGAAGGGATTTTCCAATCGGTGTCAGCTCAGCAGACCAAGCCTAGGTGGGGAAGGGAACATGAGTCATGTGATATAACATGCCATAATCAAACACGAGAGTCACAGTCACCAACAAAATGGAGACTCGGTTGATCAACAAACCTGGTGGATGATTTAAGAGGGATAGATCATAACAAACCACGACATCGCAGAGACTTCCATTGGGACAGACCATTGTCTGAACAAAGGCTATTAGCTATACCATGTTATACCTGAGGTGCACTGCGTCAAGAACGGCTGAGACAGACATACACACTCACAGCTATTTGAAAAGCATTGAAAAGTGACATTGGCATGGACTGGCACCTTCATCAAACATCAACTGTAGAATCTGGGACTTTCAAACTAAGAATAGGGCATGCCGAAATCTGATTCAGCATCATGAATCCTCACTTTCTCCGAACAAACCCATCTGCTTGGTGGTGTCAACAGGTCAGTTTTCCCGCGCTTCTTGCCGCTGCCGAAAATTTGGAACAGGAGCTCAATATATTCCCTCATTTTTTAAACATGTGGGATCCCTTTCGCCCAACCATTTATGGTAACTTTGTCAATTGTTCATAATCTCGCATTATTGGGCATATATGTTCCAGCTTCAGGACGATTAAAGCATGTTAACTCTACCCTTGATTTGGATGGTTGACCCCTCCTTTTTTCGGAGAAGTTCCCCATGCCCCCGCTGAACCCGCCATCCTTTTCAGAGAATCTCGCAGCTTGGCGTTTCGCGGCCACCCAGGGTTGGTCAACATCATGGCATTGCCCTCACCTTCCTCGCATTTATGATGATTTCATGGGTTTTTGTTCATGGGATGTAACTAACCAATAGATATGATGATAGACAATGAAAGACCATAAACCATAAAAGGGGTGGGCCTGAAAATGGCGCCCAAAATGGCTATGGTACTGCATGCAACTGATGATTAATCACTGCATCCAACTGATGAGAAATAGGGTTGTGAGTAAGTGAGTAAGAACCACAACATAATTACCACGACAGTGGATTTGCGCATGTGAATGAGAAAATGGAATGACATGAAGCACCATTCATAGCTGCAGGGCACAGCAATGCCGGTACGTGCCACTTCACCAAGCCTTGTTCTTCCTATGAATGTGCTTTTACAAAGGAACATTCCCAGAAGGACGCATATTTGCCTGCCAATCATAGCAAAGTGACTCTGCTGGTCCCCTGGCAAAGAGCACCCACCATCCAATGCAAAGTGTGTAGGTGCATCAAATTTATCAATTTTGCAGGGTACAGTAATTACAACCAAGAGGGATGAAACGTGTCCTAATCACAGGCTTGTATCAAAGTAGGACTCTAAGATTTCAGAAGTCATAACTTAGATGGTTTCAACCCATGACCCTTGCCGATTTAAGTCACCTATTCACCTGAGATGGTTCCGCAAAAACCATGTTTTCACGCGTAAAACCTTCACCAACCCACAGGTGACCGTCTAGATTATACACTCAATGAATCTCAATGATCTGTTTAAAATTGCCGCAGCACTTCAAACGCGCCACAGCTGTTTCCAACCGCGGCATGCGGCATGGTGGGCACGCAGAATGGCTCACAAACCATCCACGGCACTGTGATCTGGCCCATGATGAAGATACTCCCCCAAAACATGTTCACTGGACCGGTCCAAAGATGCCACTTGAAAGTGTGGGAATCACTAAATGTCTGAAATTCCAGTCTAGGCGGCTCAAGTGATGTGAAATGCGACAGATTACGAAAATTATGATACCAGTGTCTGATGTGTCGATGCTCTTGAACAATTCGAATTTCGGATACCTGAACGGATGGTTCTTACTAACACGATGCCTGTCAAACTTCGGACCCACAGTAATCAGACCTCGGTGTCCTTCACGGACACCGATCATCTGGCCAAGATATCTATAATTCAAAATTTCAGTGTGGTTCCTCCTTAGCTACAAACTAGCCTTCATAACCATCATGAGGAGGTTGTTCTGATTTTCCCAGATCCATGTTTCCCCCGGTTTGCAGCATGGTCCAGCATCATTCAGCAGTTGCATGGCAATTTTGGGTGCCGGAATCCTGCCAGAGTGACATGCCCTGGCGCGATCACCATATGAAAACAAACCTCTGGATGATTTTAACGTGATTGGAGTACCGCCTTGAAAGGGAGGGTTTCACATAGCGCAAGAGTTGTGGTCTTTGGTTGATTTTCCCTGATACTCCTGGTCATTTCTATCTTGGTATGGACAGTCAAAGGAGGCTTATGTACAGGCCATAACCCGTGTTTCAAACATAGACATATATAGCTGGGCTACACATAGACACCATTTGAAGGCGAGGGCCGGGAGGGCCATCAATCAGATTTGATTTTTGCAGACATTGCCATGCAGTCATACAATTACATGTGTAACATATCCGTGGTTTTGTTGGTTGGCAATGATCACACGTCTCGTGGTTCTTCTGTGTGCTTGTCATGATATCCACAATTTTCTATATAGATGTTTGGTGGATGATGGGATGATGTTCTCATTTGTGTGGTTGACTTGTAATGATTCACCAACTTCAAAATTTGCTCCCATTACCCGTTTTTGGTTGATGATATCAATATGAAAAAGTCCGGTGGGTGATGTCCTCATCCACCACTGGTGATCCAAGCAGCTTTTCAGCTGGCCCATGCCAGCAGTGACCTCTCCCAGGTTTTCCACCCAGCAAGCGATTCCTCTGTACATCTAAGGGCGACCCCAGTGGCAGGGGACGATTTGGGTAGGGGTCAACAATGCTTCCCCCTCAAAACAAAATTGCTTTCCTTCGAGTCACCCCCACCGTGACAAAGTATATTTGTCAGAGTTTCTGACATCTCATCTGGAAGCATATATGGCATATATTTTCTGACGTTCTATCCTGGCATTCTATCTGACATTGCGTTCTGACAGTCTATTCTGGCATTCTATCTGGCATCTATTCTGACATCATATGTGGCATCCTTTCTGGCATCTATTCTGAAATTTACTCTGGCATTCTATCTGGCATTATTTGTGATATTTTGTGATATAAATTCTATCTGGCATCTATTCTGAAATTCTTTCTGGCATTCTATCTGACATTCTATTCTGGCATTCTATCTGCGTCTTTGCTGACATGCTATTCTGCCATTCTATCTGGCATTCATTCTGGCATTCTTTGTGACATTCATTTTGGCATTCGTTCTGGCATTCTTCCTGGCATGTATTCTTGCATGCATTCTGGCATTGTCGCTGGCATTCTATGTGACATTCTATTCTGGCAATCTGGCATCTATTCCAAATTTCTCTCTGACATAGGCACTGCCGGACCTCAACCGCGAGCGCCAGATCTCAGTTGGGTCCGGCAGTGCCGACTGAGATCTGGAGCTCGCGGTTGAGGTCCGGCAGTGCTCACTGAGATCTGGAGCTTGCGGTTGAGGTCCGGCAGTGCACACTGACATCTGGAGCTCGTGGTTGAGGTCCGGCAGTGCCCACTAGAATCTGGAGTTCGCGGTTGAGGAGCAGGAGAAGAAGGAGGAGGAGAAGAAGGAGGAGGATGAGAAGGAGAAAGCAACTCTGATAAAATCTAGAGACCCTCACCTGCCAGGGTGGGGAAATACAGAATTACCAAAATCTCTGGGTTGGGGGCCCTAAGAAAATGTCACCCATACTGACCCTTACCCATTTTTCCACTGCTTCAAGTGTGCACTTATGGCATCCCAAGCATATTTGATGCCTCTGATGTCTGCCTGTGCCGCAGACTTTGGCAGGATGGAACATGATGGAACTCGTAGTGGGAAAACGGAACCTTCGATGCCCTCAAAAACAGAAAAGGGATTGCTTTGATGGGAAATGAAACATGACTGGATTTATACCTAGCATGTATATATATATATGTATAATATATATATATATACACACACGATTCTGTACATTAAAATAATACAAACATCCTATGGATCATCATCTGAAATGCTGGTGTTGCTTATGCACATGAAATACCTTCCTTGAAGATGTTACAGTCACATGGTTTACCGGCACACCATTGCTGGCAAGGGAGTATATGATCCCTTGTGCTCAGTGGTTTGGTTAAATGTCCAGTAATGCTGCTGAAAATCATCGTGCTTTCTTGTTGCTTAAACAGCTGAACATGTGCTTTGTTGGCTCAATTCCGTTTCCTGTTGAGTGACAAAGGTTATGCATCCCTCGTTTCTTAGGTGGTTGATACCCCCTGTGATTGTAAATCCTCCATGATAACCCAGCTATCAGTTGAAGTAAATCCAAGCAGGTTGGACCCAAACAGGTATGTACTCCATCGAAACGTCAACATAATCCATCAACCGACTTTTCACCATGGACAATAGATAAGCCATTATTCACCAAGATCTACCACGAACGGGGAAATGCATGAAAATACCACTGACATAAACCATCATAGACCCCAACCAACAGCAGCTTCAAGTCAAGTCTCCCGTAATGGTCGCACATTAACGGTCGCATCACAGTGCTCAGATTGGGAACACCGGCCATGCCTAAGTACAGGGCGGTGACGGCCATGACCCAGCTAGGGCAACATAGGGATTCACAAGCATCTTAAGGTGAGCTTGTCTGGAAATAGGGTATCCCATTCTGTTCTTATCAGATGATTTAAACTTGCCGTTTTTTGGTGAAATCCAGCATTTTCCGGTCACGAAGGTGATGTTTCAAGTCCACAAAAGAATGAATCAAAATGGTACAGTAATTCTGCAGGATCCTGTAGAGATCCATTTACATAAAACAACTGGGCGGATCTATCACTGCATACATGTACATGATTTCTCCGGAGTATACATGCTCGAGGATGGATTTGTTCCTCTTCTGTTTCACCAGTGGGGCCTTTTTGTGGTTAAGCCCAACCCTTCTATGGTTTCAACATGGATAGCCAGTTGTCCATCTGTCCTGTACAATCATGTACGGGGTGATAAACCCGACCTTCATTGGAAAGCCTACCTTGTGGAAATGTCACGCCCACGGATCTTTGGGCGAAAAGACGCTGAAACCGGGTCCGTTTTTTGGTCCCCACATGCGGGTGGATGGACCATGATTTCTGCGCAACATACCAGTTTTGACACCACAAAAAGAGTTCACCTTTTGAGTGTTCAAGTAGTGATGGAAAACTTATCTAGGTATCTCACCATTTTGGGATGACAGATCATCTTGTGTTGGTTCAGTTCAATCATCCTTTTTTCTCGTAGATGTGAAGATTTCCACCTTCGGGCGTGTGGGGTGCTAACTCACCAACTTGGGATGTCCATTGCCCGCGTGGTTTGCCCAAAAAAGGCGTGCGTGTGTGTATATATATATATATATGTGTGTTTATATATACGTATATGTTCCCAAAATTGCCATTTCAACTAGGGAAATGTATCGTAATGTATCATATCTTGTCATAGCCATAGCCACATATAGCCACTATGTTTGGGGTAGCGGGGTAGCGTTTGTTTTCAGAGAACCCCATGGCTTTTTTGGTGAAAGCCCAGGGACCACGGCCAAGATACGGGAAGATCATGCCTCGACTTCACTCAACAAGTTCTTCTCAATGAAATCCTGAGAAAGACTTGGCGAAGGGAAAGGGGATGCAAGTGTTGATGAAAGAAATAAATAGAACTTATATATATACTTTAACATCATATAAATATGTATGCATCTTGACCCTCTAGAAGTGTTTCTACACAACCGTTAAATAAATAAAAACTTGACCCAAATCATCCAAAATCAACAAGTTTATTCCGATCTAGTTCTAGCTATGATACTATCAGTTCTATCATGTTCTATCAAATCTAAGTCGGCCATTCACTTGATGCTTCCCCTATACACACTTTCATTGGAATAATCCCAAGTAAATGTGTTTGCACCATGAAAACATCATGGTTCGACCCATACGTACTTGCATACTTATGTAACCATCACTCATGGGGCTTGGTCGGCCATTCCACAATTATATCGATTGTGCTGACTGGACTTCATTTTTGAACAAATTGGTGTTTGCGAAACTGTGACATTCAAGCAAACTGAAATGGAATGTTCGATTTGGAGGTTCTCCACATAAAATATCCCATGGCCCATGGCTATGGTAACTCCCACTTCACTGAATGACCAGAGTTTGATGCTTAAACCAGGATTCATCCTCTATTTTGGATGTGATCTTTATCTAGAACCTCCAAGTAACCGTAAAAATCTGTTTTACCCCAGAAAAAAAAAAAAAAACAACATGTGTTTTTCCCCACATGTACTTGTACTTTTACCATTCTCGGGAGGCCCTGCCTGGAGCCATTCCGAGTTCACCATGCCTTCAATTTTGGCCACGGGCCTTGGTACGTACCAAGGCAGCCATTCGTCATCCGTGGAGATCCTAAGGGGGGTTCCATAATGGGAGTACCCCAAAATGGATGATAAGGAAAAACCCATTAAAATAGGTGATTTAGGGGTGCCCCCATTTTAGGAAACCTCCATATATATATATATAAACACATACCTCCGGTAATTTAACATAGCGAACTGGAAAATCACCATGCTATTAATAGGTAAATGATCGTCAACTATTTCTATGGCCATTTTCCATAGCAAATTGTTAAATTACCAGAGGGTGTGTGTATGTATATATATATTAAATATATATATATATATGTATAATGCATATGAATATGAAGTATAAAAAGTTGATATACTGTTGATATTAATCACTAGTGTTTACCCATTACTACCTTTGGAATCCATGTTTGATTGTCCCTCGTGGTTCTGGTACCCACCGTCTGCCCTCATTTCGGTGCCGACTTCATATTCCCATCTTTGAAGAACAGCAGCGTCGGAAGGGCCTGTCAGCCGCTCTGACAGCTTCTTCCCATCGGAATACAAGGTTTCGAACATGGGAGTAGTATTGGAGTATAGCTTTCTATGGGTGCTATCAGCCAGGGGGTCCCTATAAATTCCACTAGTAGACTAAACTTGGGTCATTTCTACTGCTTTAAGACCATCTATTGAAAGTGTTTCTGGAATTTTCTGGGTAGTTTTTTTGGCGTTTTGAAGCAGTTCTGTACAGTAACCATTCAAACATGCCCAAAATCTGACATCAGCTACAGCATAACCCATATCTCAGCGATTCTACAAAAAGGAAACCATGGATATTCCCATTGAATATGGGCGTTTCCGGTTTCAATGTTCCCAGAAAAACCAATGCAATGACTCAAGCCATGCGCCTCAATATGAAGTTCAGTGGCAATCTCGGTCTCCACGTCGGTATCCACCTCGCATGACTTCCCTACAACACTTTCCACTGGTCAATGGATTGGCCTAAGGAACAAATTACAGGAAAACCCACTATTCAATGGAAAAATCAATGGTTTCCGGTTTCGATTTTCCTGTAAACCAATCCATTGAACTGGGGCTTCAGAGCAACCGGAGTGCTACATGCCAAGTCAGGGAGAGCTAAACCCTGCGGCCCAAGCTATCTGAATTGTCAATCTCCAAGGGTACCAGATTTGAGGGGCCGGAGATTTGCGAACAAACTTATATAAACGATCTTCCGGAGGAAGTCCCTGAGACAAACCAGCCACCACGATCCAGTTGCAAAGGGACTTTGACAGGATAAATCTGATAAATGATATATACATATATATACTATTATATTGACTTATATTAAAACATGGTTAGAATATGTATATATATATTATATATATATGGTCTCGTGTTCTGTGCTCCTACCCCCCCCAGCCCCCCAATGGTATAGATCCCCAGGTTGCACCACCTTCCCTTCTATTTGCAAGCTATTGGCAGCATTTCTGAGGTCCACCCACGTATTTGCTAGGCCTTTGCTGCATTTCTGACTACCAGCCTCGCATTTACTAGGTGCATGCTACCTTTTAGATGACCTACGTAGCACACATACTCCCTCAAAGTACCTACGTGCTACCTATAGTCATATATACATGT
>Ga0126342_10009920_pt1 | contig 17047 bp, 18 predicted proteins | sample Cyp1metagenome_FD_92528 | JGI IMG/M metagenome (GOLD analysis project Ga0126342, IMG submission 92528) | Coral microbial communities from Lord Howe Island, Old Settlement Bay, Australia - Cyphastrea 1 metagenome | ecosystem: Host-associated > Invertebrates > Cnidaria > Coral ... | reverse complement strand
CTTCTTCTTTCATGTTTTCTTGCTTCTTGCCCTTGCTGCTTGTAATGACTTCTTGGCCCTTGCTGCTGGTAATTCCTCCTCTGACGCGCTCCCCCTGCTGTCGGCAGGGGTCGGCGGATTTCTCTGAATACTAGCATCACAGGTCGCTGTTGGTTTCGAACTGGGACTTGAGGACTCTGTCACGCACTTCCGGGCAAGTCGCATCAATTGGGAGCGAGCTGTCTGCCAAGGATCAAACAAATTCTTCGTCTGCTATGCTCGCATCCATGGGAGCAGGTCAGTGGCCACAGCCTTAAGACTTGGAGATTTTGCTTTGATATGGCATTCAGTGCGGACTGTGAGTTTCAATTTATTCAGAATTCAGTAGCATTGAAAGCAAAGGCGGCAATTGAGCACTGAGAGGTCTAATTGAACAGCTTTTCTGATGAACTTGCTCTGGGTCTCCTTTTTGTTTGACCACGCAATCCAACTTAAATCTGGGAAACTTGAATCTTACTGTACTCCCGAAGGCTGACCGACGAGAACTGGACAAGTGTTTTCTAATATCCTCTTCTCTTGTTGGTTTCGGACGGCCTTTTCGGGTCCATGATTTTCATGCGAGGCCTCTTGGAAATGCAGATGTTGGAGGCAATGGGCGACACAGGGTGCTGCAGCCCTCACCAAGTTGCAGTGTGGCCAGGTATGCTGGGCTTCCAGAATGTGATGAATGGTATGGAGGGACAGATTGGACAGGACCCTTGCGAACTTGCCTGGCCCGCTGCTTCCCAGAATTTCTGGCACTTGTAGTCTGAGAAGAACCCCAGCCAAGAAGTGCGCGCAAGCCCTTTCTACCTCAATAGCACAACTGCGTGAAGTTACAGGATTACTCAATTTGGATTGCGTCCTTGGCAATGTCATGAACTCACTTCAAACAAACATAATTAGATTCACTTGCGCACTGCACCATTGATTCGTCATGCAATCTAAATCTACAATTCAAAATAATTCAAACTGTGCCAAGTAGACAAGCGTGTTAGATTGACATTGAAGATATATAATTGACCATAACTGAACTGGACTCAATCAGGGTTTTTGTGAACCAGAGGCAGGTCCAAGACTAGGACAGCAGTTAACGGAGCGCAGGAGATTGCAACTGTTGAGTCACCACAAGTTGGGACACCCAGAGAGACCAGAGAGATCTTAGGCTGCCAGGCTGCTTGGTGCTTTCAGAGCAGCACAGGTGAAATGAAATTTGAGATTCACGAGCAAACATAGGAATGTGCCGATGCCTCATCTATCGATGCTGTGTTGCAGGCCGATGACAAGAAGGGTGAGCGCGGCAATCGTCCGTTAAGGACAAAGGCCAGCTATGAAGTGCCATGATGTTGATGGTTGAGGTTCAACTTGCTTCTTGAAAGGTTTCTCAGTCTGAAAGTGTCTCAAAAACTTCAACACTGGACGGCAACAAGAAATGCTGAAACACATGAGATAGCAATGTGATCAATAATATGTGTGTATGTATATATATGTATATATATATAAATACATGTACATCAAACATTGCATATATACATATTGATATACATGACATAGACGTAGTGTATTACACCCCGACTAGTTGGGTTATGGGGCTGCAATTGGAATATCGCCTTGTACACGGCAGGTCAGCACCAAAGAGTTCTCGAAATACGACATTGATCCAGAGAGGATTGGTCGATTGTGATCAGGGAGTTTTTTTGAACTTAGAAAGATATACTTATGTTGTCTCTCTCTCTCTATATGTATATATATAATATATACAGTATATAATATATGTACTTGGAGGGATGAAGTACCAAAAGTTGCTGAACTACGACCCCAAAGATGAGACAACGCGAGACTCATTCTATGTTTCGAAACAAGCAGAACTGTCGGAGAGCCCAATCCACCTTGCTTGACGCTCATGAAGCAATTCCTCGTGTGTGGAAGTGGAGAGACTTTCATGTTTCGATCTGAGGGTGGGACATGATCGCCATAAATCAAAGTAGCAAAGTCAGGATCTAAACTGGTGTGTGAAGATGGGCTCGCTAGTTCGCTATATGCAGATTTTCTGCAAGATTCATCGAAGCAGTTCAGCCTGGAACTTCAATTCAACACAGCTTCTGGATTCCAATGATAGGATCGAGCGCGGAGAAGACTCCCGCACTACCGTGATGGTAAGAAATGTTGCAGGGAACAACGCTCGCAAGGAGCCCCCGATTCTGGGCTGAACTTTGAGCGTTGTCACTCTAGGCATTGGTACTTGCAGAGCTTTGCTTAGGTTTATCTTTATTTGTGTACAATAATAAGTTTATGATCGTCGCCCCTATCTGATGTCCTTTGCATTGCTGTTTGCCTCACTTTCAAAGGTCCCCACGGTCCGGCACATGGAATAGAATGAGACATGCAAGCGTATGCTATGTATACATATCATATCATATCATTATACGTACGTATAATTATATACATCCACATATACATATACATGTACTGGATAAAGGATAGGATAGCTTGAATCCCTGCAGAATTGAGCCCCAACATACTTTCCGGTGCAGACTGCAGCAGCCTAGTCCGGTTCAGCATCAAACTTTGCAGAGCTTGAGAGGAGTTCCTGAATCTCATGGAAAAGTTTGGCCTTTCTGATCGCTTTGGCCTCAAGGGACCGGCAGGACACAAGCGCTTCCTATCTAAGAAGTGTCATACATTCCCTTTGGCTTCATGTAGCTTCAGAGCTCAATGCCAAGCTGATTCATGACAACTCATGATTCATAGACTTGATGTGGTGCTTGCTATTGATTAGAATTCCAACTTTTCACGAGAAATTGCTTTTCTTTTAGAACCGCTGAAAAGAAGATTCATTATGGGAAGCCTTGTGTTAGACCGTGGGATTGGCCTGGACAGCCCAGCCCCAGGCTTCACCTTCTTCTACATGCCTTGCAAGGCCGGGCAGTCACTGGGAATGATGCCTTTCGCCAAGGACAAGTTAAAAAGCAGCTGAGACTGAAAGATGAATCACACTTGTGCCATGATTTATGGACTTATTGTTGATTCCTTTTAAGATGCAACGCGGCTCAGCATTTTGGTCCAAAACTTGTGTGGTGCCGTTGGGAAAAACCAGATGAAATTGAAGGAGCACCGGAACGTGCTGGCGGGCTTTGCCTTCGTGAACTTCATCTCTCCACTTGTGGCCTGGCAAATCTCTTTTGAGATACCCAAAAACAGCACACACATGGCTTAAACACTTTCCTGTCAGTCAGCTGTTCTAAGATGTATATTCAATCTGGAACTTCAAGAGGAAGTCATGCCCAGCCTTCTTTTACCATTTCATCAAAGGGTTCGGAACGTTTCACATCAATGACGCCGAGAGAGACTGGGTAGTTGGGATTGGGCAGTTGATCGTTTTAGATCGTTTTATGGCTTTAGAATAATATTACAGGGTGCGATAGTGAAAGGGACTAAAGGCACACCAGTTTTTTGCCACAGTCACGACAGGGATGTGAACAGCTTCCGGAGAATGCAGTGATTTTTTGCCAAGGACGTTCACAAACTCTTTGTTATGGCCCCGAGCTAAAAAATGGCGCTGTTTGTATCGGCACAATGTAGTGCATGATCGTGTATTGCTGTGTCATGCGCGTGATGTAGACAGACTCCCTTATATTTGTACACATATATATATATATACACATACACACATATCTACATGATGTATGTACGTGTATATATATATATATGTACATGTATGTCCACAGTAACGATGTATATGAGACAACTACTTTGATGGTTTCAAGACAGGCTTGAGGAATCAAAAACTGCAGTTTTTTCGGGGGCTGTTGAACCCAACGGAATTCTATGAAAAAGATGCCAGATGTGTTGTTCAAGTTGAAAGTCTACATTTCTGTGGCGTCGCCAGAGATCCGGATCAGGAGGCTACCAGTAGTTAAATTGAATAGTTGATGTAGAAACCATTGTTGCTTGGCTACTATCTGACCTTCACGGAACAACGATTTTTAGGTGAAGAACGGAGCTTGGCGCGAGGTCATGAGCAAGTCCCAGACCAAGGTGCATGGAGTGCATGGGTATCGCCGTTGGTCGCCGATGGCGACCAGAAAGCTCCTATGATTCACCTCAGCCATGGAAGTTATGTGATGCCAGAAAGGCATTGTGGATGTGTCAGGAGGGTGCCTCCTGACACTTGAATGGTGACTTGCACAAGTATAAGTAGTACAAGCATTACAAGTAGTACAAATAGTGCAGGTAGTACATGTAGTACTAGTACAGGTAGTACTAGTCTCTCTTTTCATTCTTACAATTTAGTCTATTTTGGTTGTCAACGTCCTCGAGTCTGTTCGGCTAGCTTCGTGAACTGCCTTCCAGGCACCTGGTGTGAGCTATGCCCGGTTCCAGGGGCACGAGGAAAACACTGATGGCTTGCTGGAACCCTTCTTTAGCGGCATTGGAAATTCTAGTTCGAGTTTCGCATTCACATCAGGTTGGCACATACAAAGGCTCTTGCACTCATGCTAGCTCTGGCCGTTTGCAAAGAAGAAAACAGAGGAAAAGGAGGAAACAAGTGGGAGCTGACACGATCATTGTGCGTTGATGCTTATACCGTGTTGAAGCCCACTAGACACCAGGGAGGATAAAGCTCAGCACATTCTGGGAAATCTGCACGCTCTCTGGAGCGCCTTGCATTTCAAGATGTTGAAGTGCTGGTCTGTAGTACGGTACCTGTTGGGCCCCTGAGCTGACAAGCTGGAGATAAACTTTGTACTAATCTGAATTTCATGAATCCTTATTGATCCTTATTGTATCCAATTAGCAACCCCAATGCAAAACTCGCCGATTTCAACGGTTGCGAAAGACTCCAGGAGTTGGTGGAGCACTTCAGCAGCTCCGCCGTGGGATGCTCATTGTGTTGGGCTGTGAGCAGAGAGCGCTAGGGAACCTTTAGATGTTTCGTGGAGTAGATGCAATTTAGAGTAATGCATTCCTTCACATCTAAAGTATCCTAAAGTGAGGATGGCCTTCTTTGAACATGGAAATGACCCTTCGTGTTTGTTTCTGTTCCAGCATGTCAGAGAAGATTCCAGAGTGATACATGAGATTTGTGGCGCACACACAAACCTTTGCTGTGTTTTCATTGTTTTCAAATGATATGTGCCATGTTCAAAATAATAGATGGATTATGTACCCATATTAGGGGATGGATTCTCATTATGTTATGACCATAAACCATATACCATCTTTGGACCATGGCACATATGTGTACATATGTACTGTATACTATATATATACACAGAATACAGATACATAGATATATAATAACATATTCATATACTATTCGACGTTGTGATCACCCGGTCATTTGTTGGTAGCCACACTGAGGTTCTGCATGAGCAGGATCCAGAGAAGCGTCCAATCTTCCGCCCAGACGCCGCAGCAAAGGCGGCCAAGGAGACGTGGACACGGAAGGCACAGACTTTGGTCTTTAGTCTGTGTTTAGTCTGTGAAGATTGAAAACAAGAATGATATCATATGATTATCTGCAACTCGTTTGAGGGCCTTGTATGTCCAAATATCAGAACATAGCAGAATCGTCTGGCAATAACTTGTCTAGAGTTTGTTTTCTTCCCCTTTTGATTCGAAGGGTTGATACTGGAAGGGTCGATTGTTTGTGTGATTTTTTGAGGCGTTGCAGTTGCCCATTTCGAGCCGAAATTTTGAAGGTTTGAGGGTAGGGCCCGAAGTCAAGAATCCTGAGTACAGAGCATGTGTGATTTTCGTGCGAAGTCGCAGGAGAAGCAGAAGAACGGATCAAAGAAGGAGAGCAGCTGCACTCTCAGTGGATACCAAGCCATGCGATGAGGCCAAATGGCAAGGCAAGCCTACATTCCGTGCATTCTTTGCCTGCATTGTTTCGTTCCGAAGCGACATGGTTCTTGATGGTTCTTGTGTGGCCGAGCACGTGTCTGGAAACCCTCAGGTCCATTGCCAAAAGTCTCAAATGGAGTCAGCATCCCAGCATCCCGAGGGCAAGACGTCCTGCATCCGCAGCAAGAGCCGAGCGGTTTGATTGTAAGATACTGCAACGGTCGTCGAATGTTTGTCATTGTTTTCACAGGTTCCCAAGATCTTCGTACATGCCAGCAAACCACTGTGCAAACTCTTGGATTCTTGCATTGGCAACCTTCATGCCCATACGTGCCATTATCATTAGCCTTTGTAGCCTCTTCCTACCTCAATGTGGTGCGTGTCAAGTTGATGGCAAGAGCTGATTAATATTGATAATTTTGAAGGTTGGCGCTGCGTTCTCAAACTGCAGAGTGGGGCAAGTGTTTTGTCCCCGAGCACATGACCAGTTTGTTTTAGAATAAGCATGAATAAACCCAAAATGTGGAACGCAAGATGCTTCAGCACTTCAGAGTTAGAACTCCAAGCTAGCTGGGCATTGGAAATATCTGTTGTTGGTTCGCACGAACTTGAGGCACCTGGCTTGATGAACGGCATGAACGGAATGAACGGACATGGCCAAGCTCTAAGATGACAGAACAGATGTCAGGTGGTTGCCGTGGAGAACTGCAGATGGTGACGGGGTTTTCCCTGCAGTTTCATGCCCGTTTGAGATTCTTGAGGTGCCAACCGTAGATAAAGTCAGGTAGCAAGCAAAGGTTAATCACATCCCAATAGGTGAACACTGGTTCCTTTTCATGTCTGACCCGTAGCTCGCGGATTCACCTTTCATTGCTGAGCTATCTGAATTTGAGCCATTTAAATGCAAGAAACCTCTTCATCCATGATAGCAACAGCATGGGTCTTGCAACATTTTGACTTCGTTCGCATAGCATAGCATCCAATTTGCTGGATCCTGTCAGAAGTCATTGTATTTGTGCACTTGTAAAATAAGCGTGACTTGTTCAGTCATTGCACATTTGGTTTTCAGAGTATCCAAACTTTTGAGGCCAAGGAAGCTCATTTGAAGGTGAAACACAGTGACGCATATTGACTCGTGATGGAACATATTCAGGTTGCTCCAGCCTTACATGAATAGATTAGTAGCCTGGCTTATTTTTCCACATCAGACCTATTTGTTTAAACAAACTTCTCTCCCTGGCGTATTGGTTGAGATTTTTTTTTTCTCTCTCCCTAGACAGGCAGGTCTTGGTTCCCATGGAGCAGTTTTTGCACAGCTGCATGAACAAGAAGCCGAAGAAGCGCTGCAAAACAACATGAATAGTCTGAATAGTCTCACCAAACTATTGCTAGTAGGTCTTACTTAGTATATAGGTTATTTGCCCGAGAGGCTTGCTGCACTTTGCTGCTCTCTTCTTGCCGGTTTGCTGTGAGACAGATGTCCAAGAGACTCTCAAGATGTATTCTGTCCAGAGTTGACCAAGCTGCAATTCATGAGTCAATCGGGGAGATTTTATTTCCACGTGTGAAATCTTTGCTTGCGTGAAAGGGTTGGGCAGTGATTGCTGGCAAGGCTTGGCAAGACTTGGTAAGACTTGGTAAGTTGGGCCTCAGCGCGGAATGGAACTGAGGCAATGCGTGGATGTCTCTCCTCACTTCTGATGAACTCAAGGAGGCGCACTGCGCACGATTCAAAGGTCCACGATTTGTGAACGGTTTGAAAGTTGTCTCTCTGTCTCTCCAATCATGAAATTTGCTAAGCTTCAAACTTGGCTACAAGCAACGAAGAACATGTTCACTGAGCACTTCCCAGACAGGTTTCTGTGCTTCTACTTTCAGGGCCCTGAAAGCAAGCAGCCGTTGGCAAGTGGCTTGTTACATGACTAAAGTGACTAAAGTCTGCTAGAAACACAATCACAATACATCACAAGTACATTGTGTTCCATCCCCACTTTGGATCCCTTCGCTTCTTGGCAAACCAAGCCTGGGGCCTGGGTGAGGCATCTCAGAAGATCATGTCGACACCACCGGCGTACGTGAAGTCGTTCCCTCGGTGATCGTTTCTGTTGCTGGTTGGGAGAGTCAATGCGACAGGGTACCTGGGTTCACTTGTAGGGGCACCAGTTCACTGACGTCCCCTACTTGAATCACAAGCGGATCATTTCCAAGTGCCTGGCACTGCAACCAACATCCCATGGAGCTACATGCTAGGAACCAGACCTTGCATTTTGATAGATTCTGATAGATGGTTGTTAAAGTTTTTCGCGTGCGACATGGAACCTAGCAAAAGCTTCCATATACGCACACAGAGACAGACGTTTGGGCCTGTGAACCTTTGACTCCGAACACCCACCAAGGTCATCCTTAATGGAAGCGCCAGAGGACGCTATGGACGTTTCCTTGGCAAGTTTTCATTTGGAGCCAGTCCGTGGACTTCAAACGGATTCGCTGTTTTAGTTCAAGATGGAGGGAAGTATTTCATGACAAAACCAAGTTTGAGAGTGAAAAGGAGAATGAAATCGCATTTTTGCTGAAGCTATGCTTGCAACTCATCACTTGAATTAGCTATCCGGGTGATTCGCAAACATTCTTAGCCTCAGCCCTTGTACTACGGCCGTAGAGGTCCCCCTCCGGCATTTGAAACCCATGCCAGGCTGCTCCCCCACAGTGGGGGTCTCAGATTGGCCAAACAGCTTGGTGATTGGGTAACAAACCAGCACCCGTGCTGCCCTGGCTGGGATAGCCACATGCTTTTTCTGGGGTGGGGATTCCATTCCATGTGAATGCGCTGATACCATTCTCTTCTCTCTAATCTTATCAGTCTATTGCTGCAGTTGTAGCTTTTGCGTGTTTGGTCAGACCCTGTAAAAATGAGATGTTGGTTCTTTGCGAGTCGGAGGCTACCCAGGCCCAAGAATGAAGACAGCATTGAATTTGTAGATCTTGTTCTTGCACAGATGGAAAAAGGCAGGTAGTAGTTTCAGATGTGTATCTTGGCACCACTGCACTTTGCTGAGGATGGGGGCCTAAGCCACCCATGAAAGCCGGGCTGTGGCACCCGGCACCGTCTGAGCAGTCGATGGAACTGATGGGGGGATTGACACCCACCAGTAACAACCACAGTGTTGCCCATCGGCATTTTGGCAGGCAGGGCCTTTTGAGGCACTCGCATTCATTTTGTTGCGCAGCATTCCGCGGTTCACTTGAAAGAAGGACCCGGTTTCACTGCAGCAGGCATGCACTAGTTTAGGGGCTGCTTTCCAAACGATCAACGAGCAAGACCCAGACCGCCCTGTTTCGAAGGGTGCAAGCCTGCACGGTACGCACGGTCCTGTTTCTCTGGTTTCATGACCGACCGGTTTTCGCCACAGTGAGAAGATCGCAAGCAGAGGAAGTGATGTCATGGACGAAGTAGCTCCATATGGCTCCCAAGCACAGCAGCTGTTGTGGCTGTTTTCAAATTGAGTCTGTTCAAGTGCTGTTTACAATATGGTTGTTGATTCTTTGGCAGCATTATTCCTGTAAATCGTGCGCTTTGTGTCCCAACAGACTGAATGTGCTATGAGCTCCGCCAAAGTCTACTTCTCAGTCCATGGCTTCGCCACTCTTGGCATCCCAATCGCGCTGCACGTTTGTTTGCGGCAAACAGTGTTTAGCATGTTTTCAAGCAGTTCAATCCTGTTCTCCTCAGGAGATCACATCAAGTGGTGGTACCTACCATGGTTAGGGATGTCTTCCGGAGCGCAGCCAAGATCTTGCAGCGTTTGGTCTTGCTCCAAAGTCGCCGCCCCTGTTGGAGGACAAATTAGGGATGTGGCCATAGGCCTTGAAACTTTGGAAACTTCCTCGGAAAAGGCCAAACTGACTGTAACTGGAGCTGTAGCTGCGTGTTTTGCAGAACCTAAATGTGATGTTGACAGAGCCGTACCTGGCATAGACTTCCAGGCTACCGTGGCTTTGACAAACATTCTCTGCGCACAGTCTGTGCCAAGGGCACATGTTTCGAAATGTTTACACCTGGACTAGCGGTGCAAGTTGCTTTGTCCAGGCACTCGAACTCTTCTTGCACGTGGGATCCAAACTGGCCCCACCGAAGCAAAAAGTTCAACCCTGGCTTCTGAAATTCTGGAAGAATGAAGGATCTCTGCCATTTTTGCATGGTGCAAAAGACCACATCGCCAAAACGCAAGATTCACTAGGCAACTGCGAGGGCAACTTGAAATCATAGATTTCACTCGACTTCCTTGGGTGGTCCTTGGGGTGTTAAGAAATGTTAAGAAGCTAGATCGCATGGTGTCATGTTCACAAATGCAACTGCTGTTTCACATTTAAAAATATTCTCAGTGGTTTCACACGTTCTTGCTGATCTTGTCCACCAGACGCGAGAATGGAAGTAAGAGAGCCTTCAGTCCAGAGCCGCAGCCGGGTAGTTCGGAAGTGCCCGACAATTTTCCTGTTTCAATCCAGGATGTAGGACTCATTGATCCATTCAAGATGAGGAGAGAAAACATGACATCAATGTAAACACAGCATTACACCGCCTTCGAACATATAATTTTTGATTTTGCCCATTTTTAAATCTTGAACATATAATGAAGAATAACTTTTATTTTTGAATTTATTGTAATTTTTATACATGAGGTATGATTAAAATCATTACCAGCAGTACCGCACAAGGCGGAGGTGGAAGTTTCAAAGATACGAAACAAGAGGAGAGGTGAGTTTTTGTGATGCATGGATGGCAGAGCGAATCCACTGATGGATCGAAAGATGGTTGAGGCTCTGAGTCTCTCCCTCTCTCTCACTCTCTCCGTCACCTTCTCTCTGTGCCTCTCTATCTCTCCCTCTCTCTATCTGTCTATCTATCTCTAGTGTGGTGTAGTGAAGTTGTGGTTGTAACTGTTGTAGTTGTAGTGTAGTTGTAGTGTAGTTGTAGTGGTTGTAGTTGTCGTTGTGGTTTTAGTTGTAGTTGTTTGTTGTAGTTGTAGTGTAGGTGTAGTGTAGTGTGGTGTGGTGTGGTGTAGCGTAGTGTGAAGTAGTGTAGTGTAGTGGAGTGTGGTCTAATTAATGTCGTAGTGTGGTGAAATACAAGTATAGTATAGAATATTTGTAGTGGCAGTTGTAGTTGTAGTTGTAAAAATTACTATTGTTGTAATTTAAAATGAAATATAATATTGCATAATAGAATTTTAATTTAATTGCTACTAATCTGGCTGTACACAGAGCGTGCGCGTAATTTCCCGCGCATAATTTTCCCAAAAATCAGCCACAATTTTGGAACTTTTACGAATACAACCTCGGTCTGTGCGAATACTGTACAAACTCAGTCTGTACTTCTTGAGCCCCCTGCTCGGAGGTCGAAAATTCACGACTTTTTTGGGAATTTCCATTTTGCATTTCCCAAAAAAGTGATCGTTTTTTGGGAAAATTCTTCTTTTCCCCAGTCAGTGTGCCATTAGGCAAATGCAGTACGGTCAGGGTCGGTCGGGGATTCGATTCTCCCTAGGTCCGTCCCGACCCCCTGCCGCGAGCTATACGGGTCCCCAACCACGGTTTGATTTAGGGGGAAGCTTTAGCAGCTTTGGGGAACAACTATTTGGAGTTGCTCTCGATAACAACTTTGGGGAACAGCTTTGTGGAGCAGCTTTGGGGAACAGCTTTGGGAAGCAGGAGCAACTTTGCGCGACAGCTTCGAACAGTCTTTCTCTCTCTTTCAGTGCATGTGTCCGCAGACGTTACCAAGTGTCGCGAAGTATTTCTAAGAAAAATGTTTCGTAGTGCCTTTTCTACGGAATCGAACATCGGATATAACAGCAACAACAAAATAAAAACAAAGGATTCTAATACTAGTATGCAGCCCCTTCCCGCTGCACCCCATATTTATTTATTTGTCTATTTATTTATCTATCTATAGTCTATCTTTCCTTCTATTTATCGATTAAATTGTCCATCTATCTATTTATTTGTTTATCTATTTATTTATCTATTTATTTTATTTTCCTATTTAATTATATATTTATCTATCTACCTATCTATTTAATCGAAGAATTAATTAATTAAATTTAATTAATTAATTTATTAATTATTTAATTAATTAATTTATTTATTTTATTTATCTAATTTATCTAATTTATTTAATTTATCTAATTTATTTAATTTATTTAATTTATCGAATTTATTTAATTTATTTAATCGATTTAATTTATTTATTTTATTTATTTTATCTAATTTATTTAATTTATTTAATTTATTTAATTTATCTAATTTATCTAATTTATTTGATTTATTTATTTATTTATTCTTTAATTTTATTTTTATATTTATTTATTTATTTATTTATTTATAAATTTGAAAATTAAATAATTATACGATTTTTTTTTAATTTTTGAACATAATAATATCTAAAATAAAATAATTTTGCGATTTTTTTTTATTTTTGGTGGGGTGGATAAAGGTTTGTTTCTATTGCGCATTTGCCTTGACCTCCTAATATTTCTTATGTATATATCTTTTGGATTGTATTTGCCACGGAAAATCCATCTTTATTTACTATTGATTTTGGAATTATTTCAAAATTCCACATTTTGTTTACTTTCGATAAGATCGACAATCCCTTGTACCTGATATACGGAACGACATCTCAACGTCCAAAAGTGGTCCGAATCCCTGATATTTTTAATATTTTGATTTCGAAATGTATTTCATACCAACGATGTATATTTTTTCGATGTCTTAATTTCTAAAAATGATCCGAATATGGTATATTTTGTAGATTTTAACTTGGAAATGTACTTCGCGCCATAACGGCGTGCACTTTTTCGACATCTTAACTTCCAAAAGTGGCCCGACACTGGTGTATTTTGTACATTTTGATTTCGAAATGTACCTCACGGCGTACACTTTTTCGATATCTTAATTTCCAAAAGTGATGTAACAATAATATATTTTGTATATTTTAATTTCGAAAGGTATTTTGTATCACAACAACATATACTTTTTCATTTCTCATCTGGCCAGCTGGCTCCGCACCCGCCGCTTTAGCGAGCCTACTTTTCGACCCTGCCTCAAATTATTAGAAAAAAAATAATCTTTTGTAATTTTCCTATGTTTTCGCGCATCTGTATCTTCCTCTTCTAATGTTTTTTCGTTTCTCTGCCTCTGCCCTACTTTACTTTTCATTTATGTATATTGTCGGAAATTTAACTTCTAAATTTTCTTCGATTATATTATAGATTGTATTCACCAAAACGGCTCCCCAAAATCATTCTGCAAAGCGGCTCCCACTACGCCCCAAAGTTGCTATCGCGCTCCCCAAAGTTGCTGTTCAAAGCTATTGTCCAAGCTATTCTACAAAGCAATTCCCAAAAATTGTTCCTGAAAGCTACTTCCCGAAGGCCTTTGTAAAGCTGCCCCCGAAAATTGCTCCCCAAAGCTGTTGATCTTCAGAGCAATTATTCCTCTCAAAATTGTTCCGACAAGCTTGCTAAAGCTACTCCCCAAAGCGGTTCCCCGAAACTGCTTCCCAAAGCTGTTCCCAAAAGCACGCCCGCAAAGCGGTTACGTCAAAGCCGTTATGCGATAAATTTGGTCATGTTTCAAAAATCTATTCTCCAAAGGTACTCCCCAAAGTTGTTTCCGAAAGCTGCTCCCCAAAATTGCGTTCTAAAGCTACTTCTCCAATGCTGCCGTACAAAATTGTTTCCCAAAGCCGCTCCCCAAAATTGTTGTCGAAAGCTGCTCCGGACAGCCTCCCCAAGCTGCTAAAACTGCCCCCGAAAATTTTTTTCCGAAAGATGTTTTCCGAAGTTGTTTTCTAAAGCTATTCCCCAAAGCTATTATTCTTTAAAGCAACTATTCGTCAATTCTGGCGCAAAGCCGCAAAATTGTTCCCTACAATAATTCTTCAAAGTTGCTACCGAAAGCCGCATCCCAAAAAAACCCGCAAAACTCCAAAATTGTTCCAAAACTCCAAAATTGTTCCCCCAAGCTTTTATCCCAAAGCTACGACTCTCTAAAATTCTCTAAACCTATTCACCAAAACGGCTCCCACAAGCCATTCTACAAAGCGGCTCCCGAAAATTACGCCCCAAAATTAATATCGAAAGCTGCTTTCCGAAGTTGTTTGTAAAATAATCCCCAAAAATTGGTTTCCAAAGCTACTGTTCTTCAAAATAATTATTCGGCAAAATTATTCCGGAAAACTAATCAAAGCTGCTCCCCAAAGCGATTCCCCAAAACTGCTTCCCAAAATTGTTCCCCAAAGCATCTCTGCAAAGGGATTGTCCCAAAGCCGTCATGCTTCAAACCTATTCCTTATCTTGATTCAAGAGCTATGTGGGCCAGGTTTCTGTAGAATACAGACGGACATGATCATATACATATATCCATGTAGACATTTGTGTACACATTTGCAGTTGCATATGCATTACATATGCATTACATTTATGTAGTACATATCAAATATTTAAGATTCAAGATCTTGTTTTACGTAAATAAGGTCTTACGGACATATGATATATGTCCATAAGATCTTATTTACATAAAATCAGATCTTACGGATATTTGCACATATGTGAAAAAAAAATTGTTGGGGCATATGTGACACATATTGCCCATATATGTTGTAAATAAATGCGGAAGCTAAATGTATATACGTATATACCCTCTAGGCGCTCTACAGAGTATAGCTCTTGAACCAAGTTAACCTATTCCCCAAAGTAACTACTTAAAATTATTCTTCAAAGCGACTCCCGAAAGCTGCTCCCCAAAGTTGCTACCGAAAGCTGCTCCCCAAAGTTGCGTTCTAAAGCTAGTCCCCAAAGCTGCGGTTCTTTAAAGTTGCGGTTTTTTAAAGCTGCTGTTCGAAGCTGCTGTGCAAAGCTGCTCTCAAAATTGTTCCTGTTTCCCAAAGCTGCTCCCCAAAGCGGATCCCCGCAGCTACTTCCCAAAACTGATTCCCAAAGCACCACCGCAAAGCGGTTGCCCCAAAATTACTATGCTGTAAACGTATTCCCTGAAGCAGTTCCCCTCCAAAACGGCTCCCAAAACCTGCTCCGCAAAATTATTACCGACATCTGTCCCCCAATGCTGCGTTTTAAAGCTAGTCCCCAAAGTTACTCCCCAAGGCTGCGGTTTTTCAAAGCTTTTGTTCGAAGCTGCCGCGCAAAGTTGCTCCTGCTCCCCAAAGATGCTCCACAAAGCTGTTCCCCAAGAGCCTTCCCCAAAATTGCTATTGAAAGATGCTAAGCTGCTCGGAACAGCTGCCCCCCAATTCTACAAAGCGGTTTACGAAAGCTGCTCCCGAAAGTTGCTACTAAAAGCTACTCCCCGAAGTTGTTTGTAAAACTGCCCCCGAAAGCTGCTGTTTTTCAAAGGAATTACTTTTTAAAATTGTTCCGGAATGCTTGCCAAAATTACTTCCCAAAGCGAATCGCCAAAAATGTTTCCCAAAGCTCTTCCCTAAAGCGCCTCTGCAAAGCGGTTACATCAAAGCAATTGCATCAAAGCGGCCATGTTTCAAATTTGTTCCCCAAAGCGGCGACCCAAAGCTATTCTCCAAAGCGGCTCCCAAAACCGCTCCACAAAGTTGTTGCCGAAAGCTGCTCCCCAAAGTTTCGTTCTAAAGCTAATTCACAAAATTGCGGTTCTTTAAAGCTGTTGTTCAAAGCTGCTGTTCAAAGCTGCGGTGCAAAGCTACTCTTCAAAGCTGCCCCTGCTTCCCAAAGCTGCTCCGCAAAGCTTCTCCCCAAAGCGGTTCCTTGCAGCTGCTTCCCTGAAGTGATGCCCAAAGCACCGCCGCAAAGCGAATGCCCCAAAGTTACTATGCTTCAAAGGTATTTCCCAAAGCGGTTCCCCTCCAAAGCGGCTCCCAGAAACTGCTCCGCAAAGTTACTACCGACAACTGCCCCCCAAAGCTGCATTCTAAAGCTAGTCGCCAAAGCTGCTCCCCACGGCTACGGTTTTTCAAAGCTTTTGCTCGAAGCTGCAAAGTTGCTCCTGCTCCCCAAAGATGTTCCACAAAGCTGTTCCCCAAAGTTGATATCGAAAGCTATTCCGAATAGTTGCTTCCCAATTCTACAAACCCAAAAGTTGCTACTGAAAGCTCCTCCCCGAAGTTGTTTGTAAAACTGCCCCCGAAAGCTGCTGTTTTTCAAAATAATTTTCAAAATTATTCCGGAAAACTTGCCGAAATTACTACCCAAAGCGAATCGCCAAAGATGCTTCCCAAAATTATTCCCTAAAGCACCTCTACAAAGCAATTGCGTCAAAAGCGGCTATGGTTCAAACCTGTTCCGAAAAGCGGCGCCCCAAAGCTATTCTCCAAAGCGGCTCCCGAAAACTGCTCCGCAAAGTTGCTGCCGAAAGCTGCTCCCCAAAGTTGCATTCTAAAACTATTCTTCAAAGCTTCCGTGCAAAGCTGCCGTGCAAAGCTGCTCCTGTTCCCCAAAGCTGCTCCGCAAAGCTGTTCCCAAAGCCGGTCCCGAACAACTGTTCTCCAAAATTTATACCGAAAGCCGCGTTCCAAAGAAGCTCCCCAAAGCACCGCGCACAGGCTAAGGAAACAAACACAATGGGTACGGTAGTAAGCGGGTGCAATAAGCAGGATGTCTCGCAGAAATACATAATAGAAAAAATGCAGAGATAATAATTCAGAAGCTAAGCATCCGTAACCGACCATACTAAATTTGCCTAATAACACTAATTAGGAAAAAAATAAATAAATATTTTTTTTAGGAAATAAACCATATTTTCCCAAGAAAAAAGATATTTTCGCCCTCCGCGCAAGGGTTTCAAGAAATATAATCTAAATTTATATTCGTATAAAATTAAACTATTTTAAACAAAATTACAAGATTACAAATATTTAATATATAACCAAATCATAATATTAATATAATAATTACTATAAAAACATATTTTATATTATTATTATTTTTTATAAAAAACAAATATTTTCATTATTTTTCTAAAAATCAAATAACCCAATTCTTTTTTATCATTAATTTATCGAAGGAAATTTAGAAGTCAAACTTCCGACAATATGGACAGATGAAAAGCAGAGCAGGGCAGAGGCAGAGAGAAGAGAAAGATTAGAAGAGAGAAGAGTAGAAGAGAAAGAGTAAGAAGAAAGAAGATGGAG
>Ga0126342_10009919_pt1 | contig 17047 bp, 14 predicted proteins | sample Cyp1metagenome_FD_92528 | JGI IMG/M metagenome (GOLD analysis project Ga0126342, IMG submission 92528) | Coral microbial communities from Lord Howe Island, Old Settlement Bay, Australia - Cyphastrea 1 metagenome | ecosystem: Host-associated > Invertebrates > Cnidaria > Coral ... | reverse complement strand
CTGTGTGTAAAAAGCGTTTGTGTGTAAAAGCGTCTGTGTGTAAAAGCGTCTGTGTGTAAAAGGGTCTGTGTGTAAAAGCGTCTGTGCGTAAAAGCTTCTGTGTGTAAAAAGCGTCTGTGTGTAAAAAGCGTCTGTGCGTAAAAGCGTTTGTGTGTAAAAGCGTCTGTGTGTAAAAGTGTCTGTGTGTAAAAGCGTCTGTGTGTAAAAGCTTCTGTGCGTAAAAGCGTCTGTGTGCGTAAAAGTCTCTGTGTGTAAAAAAAGTCTGTGTGTAAAAGCGTCTGTGTGTAAAAGCGTCTGTGTGTAAAAGTGTTTGTGTAAAAGTGTTTGTGTGTAAAAGCGTCTGTGTGTAAAAGCGTCTGTGTGTAAAAGCGTCTGTGTGTAAAAGTGTCTGTGTGTAAAAGCGTCTGTGTGTGTAAAAGTCTCTGTGTGTAAAAGCGTCTGTGTGTAAAAGTCTCTGTGTGTAAAAGCGTCTGTGTGTAAAAGCGTCTGTGTGTGTAAAAGTCTCTGTGTGTAAAAGCGTCTGTGTGTAAAAGGGTCTGTGTGTAAATGTGTTTGTGTGTCAAAGCGTCTGTGTGTAAAAGCGTCTGTGTGTAAAAGTGTTTGTGTCAAAGTGTTTGTGTCAAAGTGTTTGTGTGTAAAAGCGTCTGTGTGTAAAAGCTTCTGTGCGTAAAAGCGTCTGTGTGTGTAAAAGTCTCTGTGTGTAAAAGCGTCTGTGTGTAAAAGCGTCTGTGTGTAAAAGCGTCTGTGTGTAAAAGTGTTTGTGTCGAAGTGTTTGTGTGTAAAAGCGTCTGTGTGTAAAAGCTTCTGTGTGTAAAAGCGTCTGTGTGCGTAAAAGTCTCTGTGTGTAAAAGCGTCTGTGTGTAAAAGCGTCTCTGTGTAAAAGCGTCTGTGTGTAAAAGTGTCTGTGTGTAAAAGCGTCTGTGTGTAAAAGCTTCTGTGTGTAAAAGCGTCTGTGTGTGTAAAAGTCTCTGTGTGTAAAAGCGTCTGTGTGTAAACGTCTCTGTGTGTAAAAGCGTCTGTGTGTAAAAGCGTCTGTGTGTCAAAGCGTTTGTGTGTAAAAGCGTCTGTGTGTAAAAGCGTCTGTGTGTAATAGTGTTTGTGTAAAAGTGTTTGTGTGTAAAAGCGTCTGTGTGTAAAAGCGTCTGTGTGTGTGTAAAAGCGTCTGTGTGTAAAAGCGTCTGTGTGTAAAAGCTTCTGTGTGCAAAAGCGTCTGTGTGTGTAAAAGTCTCTGTGTGTAAAAGCGTCTGTGTGTAAAAGTCTCTGTGTGTAAAAGCGTCTGTGTGTAAAAGCGTCTGTGTGTCAAAGCGTTTGTGTGTAAAAGCGTCTGTGTGTAAAAGGGTCTGTGTGTAATAGTGTTTGTGTAAAAGGGTCTGTGTGTAAAAGCGTCTGTGTGTGTAAAAGCTTCTGTGTGTAAAAGCGCCTGCGTGTAAAGCGTCTGTGTGTAAAAGCGTCTGTGTGTAAAAGCGTCTGTGTGTAAAAGGGCCTGTGTGTAAAAAGCGTGTCTCCATACTAACAACAGAAGACTCTGCTCCTCTACGCTCTCGGGCCATCCGTCGTCTAGTTAGGTCTTTTCAAGGTATCTCACCTGTTGGCTGGTGGGCTCGACCCCGAAAAATCTCCGTCAAAGATCTTCAGCGCAGATGTGATTGAAAAAGATTGACCGCAAAAATAAAAGGAGATAGATAAATGAACCATTATATAAACGAAGACATAAATACACAAACAAATAATATGAATTGATAAATAAATAAATTCATAATATATATATATATATATATAATTATATATATATTATATATATATTATATCTCTCTGAAACCACCAAGTATATTGGATTTTGGGGTGCCCTATCTTTGGATACTCCACATGTTTGAGTTTCGCACCTCCCCCAAGCGGAGGGACAGGAGTTCCACAGGGTCTGTCAACACCTTGAAGTCTCCTGTTGCGGCTGAGGTCTCCACTTTGACTCCATTGAGTTTTTGGCCAAGATTTTGTTGAAGGTTTGTTGAAGTACACTTTGCATCTAAATCCTGATGTCACAACATCTGCAAGAAATTTCCAGATATTCCTTGCGTCCAAGCATTGGGAGCCAAATAAACCGATAAACCCATTACAGTAATTAATCCACGTGGCTTTGCTCCACACGATTGGAAAGTTTCATACTGAAAATGGCCAAGGTCTGCATTCCCAGCTACCCAGTCCTTCCCTCTTGTCAAGGTCCACTCCCAGCCAAAGTGCATCCCCAGTGCGGTCCAGCGGCCAAAAAGGCCAAAATGCATCCTGACAGGCAACCGTTGACATGAGAGGACCCCCGAATTTCAACGTGGCACCAAAAGAAACTTAAGGCCATTTCCGCCGAAAAGTCATATTCCAACTCGAAATTTGGGGGGTCCATGTGAATATCTGGCATCATTCTGGAAGTGTTTTCGACCCAAAAAAGAAAGCTCCTCAACTAGATCATCCCGAAGCGATGTTGAATATATGCAACTTCCAAATCCCCAATCTCTAAGTGGACCGTGGACCAGGCAGCGTGTTTCACGCAGCAAAACCCCAGTGCCGCTGCCGCCCAGCATCGATGTTCACACCATTGATCTCAGGAAGCTTCACCTGCGACCCGGGGATGACTTCCGGAAGTGGGCACTCGACACATTTTGCTCTTGGAGCTCTTGGGTTCCAATGATGCGATTTGCATCAGTTGGTCGCCCCCGTAGTCCTCAAATTCTTGTTTGAACTATCAGCCTTTTGTGATTGAGCTTTATCAGCTTTTAACTCAGCCATAGTAACCAAAAAAATAGCAAAAGAATCTCGTTGACCACCATCTTATAGTATGTCTGTAGGATTCTACAAGGTGACGGTGATGACGCCCAGTTGTAACTTGCCGTACAAACATTCAAAATAAATCCATCTAACCGTAGTTAGGCTAGTCATAAACCAACTTATCTAAGTGGGGGGCACCACCTTTTATATCCCATTATATCCGAACGACATCCTCTTGAACTCCGCACGGCATCACCAGTCTTGTTGCTGATCTCCCCATGGGTTCACCATGGATCACCCCTTAAAAAATCGGCCTCGCAGAGCACCGCCTTCAAGCGGAGTTTCGCTGGGATCACTGAGCTGGTGTCTTTGCACAAGCGACGTTTGGAGCCCTCGGTCAGAAGGATCAAATTCCTGGGCACTGATTTCAGCGGCCACACGTCCCAAAAAAATCAAGATGGAGATGGGGAGATAGAGACAACTGGTAGAGATTTAATGGGATTGAATGAGTGTTCAATGATTTAGTAAAATTAGTTGCTTTTTTCATTGGATTTAGTTCAACTTAGTTCTTGTTTCTATGGCATTTCATGGGATTAATCGGTGTTGAAGGGATTTTATGGAACTACAACCTAACCAGCCTTTTGAATCTCTCAAAGTCTCATGATACCACTTAGATCCACTTAGTGGGCACAGTCTTGTTTCATACAACATGCCGTTGAGCCAATGTCAGTGCACAAGCCCTTGTGGTTTACCAGCAGCCCAAGAGAACAACAACAGCTGCTGCAGCAACAGGGAAACGCTGAGTTCAACGAACAAATCTCCGCAACTGCAAAGATGTCCTAACATGTCCAAAGAATTTTTCGTGAAAACAACATAAATAAACAATTGTTCAAATTATATATCTGCTGCTGATCCCTTGCCACAAGCGCGCCAGTCTTCCAGCTGCTGATCGTTGCAAGGCTCTCCCCCAGCCCCGAGGCATCCATCAGTTCGGTGACAAGAACTTCAAAGCGCTCCGCCTCCGACTCTCGCTCGCCAATGCCCCTGGATCCACTGGGCGACCGAAAAACTGGGAGAAATATGGAGAAACGCTCTAAGGCTCAACACATCTCAACACCCATCCTGGTTCTTTGCATACTGGTAAACACTAAGAGAAAACACTTGAGATTACTCATCATTTCTTTTTAGAGGATAGACATGTTCTATTATTTCAATTCCACATAACCTCATGACCCGCGCACTATGGTCCAGTTTCAGGAACTTGTAATCTCAACCCTGAATTCATAAATGTTTGATTGGTTTAAAGTGTTACTGTTTGAAAAGCATATTGTCAGTTTATCCACGTTTTGGGGCTACAGTATATAAGCAACATGAAACTCCGCATAGTAATTATCCAAATTGCTGGGTTTTGAATCCTTGTCTTTATTAGTATCCCAACATTTTTGGAGCTTGAATCCCTATGACTTAGCCCTGGAAAATGGACCATTTAACTACTTCGATGACCAATTTTATTTCCATGGCCATCTCCCATAGAAAACACATATAAATTACCCATTCAACACATCAATTCAATCATTCAACCCATTTCTAGTGCTCACTCACCAGATTTCAAGCCAAAAGCTGAGTGAAAACCCACAGGGTTCAATCGCACTATCAAACAGAAAGCTGCTGACTAGTGTTTTTTTTCTACAACCTATGGATTTTTAATCATAGCCAGGTCACCGCACATCGGTGCACCAAATCTCCAGGGGCGTCTCGATCGGCACCTTCCGCGCGGCGCGATTCGCTGCGATGACCTCCTCTGAGGCGCGCGCGATCTGCGTGACGTACTCCACACCTGAAGCCAGGGAGGACGGTGATTTTTTGGTTAATTTATGTGTTTGTTTGTTTATACATATATATATATACATACATATATATATATATAGTGTGTGTGTATGTATGTCTGTATGTCTGTATGTCTGTATGTCTGTATGTCTGTATGTCTGTATGTCTGTATGCATGCATGCATGTTTGTATATGCGTACACTGTGTGTGTGTGTCTCTACTGTCTGCATATGTGTATGTATATATATATATATACAACATACAGTACATACAGCAGATATCAGTAGATCCACAAAAAATAGTAAGATTGGCCCCGGTTTGGTCGAACTGACCAAAATTCTGCAACTGTGCCCTGAATTGTTTGCCCTCGCTGCCCAAAGACCCAGGCCATAGGTGGCCCCAGCTCTGAGAGCCATCAAAGATAGGATGCCTTCAGCAGGATGCAATGGCTTACGAGTCAACTGATTGAGTTCCAGATTTGGATCTGTGATCTGAGATCTGTGGCAAGTCTCAAATTTGAAGCCACTGCAGGGTTTGTGTGGCTTCGTCCTAGTCTTTCAATCTCTTTGCAGCAGTGTTTTCTGAAATCCACAATGCAGTCTGGCAACCGTCGCCGCTGCCCACATCGAGGACTTTGCATTCTGGACGTGTCTCCTGTTGTCACGCAGCACAAGAAATGAGAGTCTCCACGGGCAATCGTTCAATCATGTCTAATCCATCTATTGCGATTGCTGATGAGAAAGGACCTGGTGAATGGCATCCTATGGATAATGTTGAGTTCTATTATATCACGAGTATCAAAATGAACAATGCACATTGTCACATTGGAAAGAGATGTCTGCGTGTATTGTCAACTGCAGTTTCACTCTTCCCGGAAACAAGGCCAAGGAACCCATGCAATGAATGGAATAGGAATGAGACTGGAAATCAGTTGCGGAGATACTGTGATAGATATCGCGATTCTAGGCTTTTGCTAAGAGATCTATATGATCTAAGAGTTATCCCAATCTGCATGTATGGAACATCCTGTGTACCGCTGGGTACCTAGCGAGGCATAGCTCACCATTTTGTGGATTGTTATATAATTTGACTGTTTGGATATGGAGGTTTCCTAAAATAGGGCTACCCCCAAATCATACCATTTTATTTTGGGCCTTTCCATGAAATAAACCATCCAGCTATTGTGTACCCGGTGTACTCCCATTTTAGGGTTCCCCCATATAGCCCCGGGCGCTTTGAGTGAGACAACGCAACAGCATCACCTTCACCTTTGCGATTTCCACTTGTAGTGCTTTTTCGTACAACTCATGCCTGCAACGGAATAGGATGGACCAGCAAACTGGCAAACTAATTGAAACCGCAACACAAGGGTGTGCCTGAGATCCATCCTGAAGACCAGATCTGTCAGCAATCAGACTCTGTAAAATCTCAATCTAGCCGAATCTAGCCATCAAGAATTCCATTCTCAGATCTCACTCGGATCTCATACTTAGCAACCCTCTTGCTGTCCCAACATCGCCACCCAATCTTGACCTCGCATCATCTCTGAGCATCTCGAAGTACCACTCAGATAAAGCCATGAAGCCAAAGGGTGGATATAGGCTCTTGGCCTCCAGCGCCCCCAGCCACGACAAGTCCAAGGTACGAGATGGCCTTCGAACTTCTACGAATGGTATCTGACAGAATGGTTTTTACGCTACCACGAAAAAAGGCCCGCCCCAAGCAACTTGTTGGCGTCTAGCTCAACCATCATTGATTTGAACAAACGAAACATCCAGAGGAAACCATGGTTTTTAACCAGGAAATGGATGGAAATGGAAGGATTTCAGCTGTAAAATGTCGTCCAAAAGTCTGGATTTCGCTTCAGATTCAGCCGAGGTGCCCCATCCCATTCCAGCCACACTCTGCTATCGTTGCGCCAAGCACAGAGTTTCGACTCTGCACCGGCCAGCTGCAGACCCCCAGGGATCCACTGTGCGAATCGCAAGGAAGCAGGGCCCTTCGACCTGGATGTTGGAAAACCCATCCAACTCAGCAGGTGAAAAATGTGAAAAGAGGGAGAATGTGATGGGAATTGAAGGTCAAGTTGCAAGATATCGTGTGGTTCTGCAAATTTACCTGAGACAGGATCTTCATCTATGACAATGAGCACTCTTGGTGATTGGAACAGTGATGTATTTCAATGAAAGCGTGAAGGCCTTTTTTTACATTGAAGCTTCCATTTCTTCAGCATTAACTTCCGATCCATGAACACATGGGTTCGCAGAACGTCAGGGAGGTGTTTGCTTTGCAAAAACATGAGGATGGCTTGGGCTATGGGTCAAATGTCAAGAATCATTCAACATCCGGGACCTTAAACTTGAAACAATCCAGAAACGAGTATGAACTACCCTCCAATATGTGGATATTCATAATCAATTAGACATATTGTGTATCTATATCATGCATATATATATATATATATACATAGATAGATACATATCATGTAAATCATATACTGTACATCATATACATCATATACATTGATTTCTTGGATAATTCTCTAGGCTTAGCTTCCGGAAACCCCACCTGGGCAGCTCGAAACGACACTCGAAGACACAGGCGTTGGCCGCGACCTTCGACGGCCGTGCCGAGAAGGCCAGGCTTTTGGGGCCGTCCAGCGCCAGGCTGGGACACGCCAGGTCCTCGGGCCAAAAATCGGAAGTTCCAATGGATATCATATTATATATATATATATACCCTCTGGTAATTTAACATAGCTATTGAAAATGGCCAGTTATAGTTGGTTTTCCCATTAAAAATTGTGATTTTCCATAGTTATGTTAGTTTACCAGAGGGTATCAGTGGGAAAGATATGGTAATCTATATCTATATATCAATATCAATATCATATATATATACAGTTTTAGTCGAAAATCTATATGTCAATGGGAACTTCAGGATCCTAAAATGGAGGTACTGTACTATATAAAACCCATATTTTCTGGGGATATTCTCTTACATAGGCCTGACAAATAGGCCTTATAGTAGGTACCTCCAATTTAGATTCCTGAAACGGCCATTGAATATTATATATATATATGATATCTATATATATGATATCTATATATATATTACAGTATGTTATATATATATGGGACCTATATTTGGAGATACTCTTTAAAACATGATCATATATCGTTTTGTAGAAATTGAAGATATGGAAATATGATGTAATATGTATATATATAGTCTTACTGGCACATTGCCATGAATCATAAAATAAACGGACGATCAACAACAAATGGCGACTACATAATCCATTATTTGCGGGAGAAGTGGGGATTGTGAGGGGCTTTATAATGGATAGAAATAGGCATGCCAACAAATAGGCGGATCCCGAAGTGGGGACGCAATGGACTAAAGTGAGAATGTATCCAAGAAAATCTGAAGTTCCAAGAAAAAGCGAATCTTCTCATGTCACTGTAATGCTCCTGTACTGTCAAAGAAGTGCTTTTGCCGTTCCTCACGGCAGGTTCAGAGGACGTCGGGGATATAAGTTGACGAGTTGACGAGCTGAGGCCCACCCAGGGTGCAGATCAAGCATCGTAGTCAAAGGCTTGGACGAAGTCGGTCAAAATCTTTGGCTGAAGCGAGGTGGCATGTGGCTGCTCCCCAACTCCAACCTAGAGAAGATCCAGGTTTTAAGCCCCTTGGCAGGAAATGAAGATGAGCGAAATCATCGAGAAATATCACTTGTGCCAGGGTGGACCCCAAACTGCCCAGAACCAGAGGTGAAAACATCCAGATAGCTGAAACAATCACCTGCTCTGGCAACCTATATAAGGGCAATTCATGGCATACTGGCGCCACCCAAGAGATTGTAGACGCAAACAATGACTCAGACAATAAGCGGTTGATTGAATCTGGACAAATTCAGACAAATTCTGAACTGGAATTAAACCATTTTTGTGACACGTTCCCTTTTCTAGCCATCAATATCCATCAATATTCTGGTTTCTCCGAAAATCAGGCATCCCTAAATTTCATGGTTAATCACTATATTTCTCCGAAATCGCACACCTCTAAGTGTTCAACCACCATTTTCCCCATGAAAATCGCTATTTTGGAGCATGCACCATCCTCAAAACATGGCCGGGTGACCCGCAAGGGGCCCGTGGCCAGCCCGCGAAAGCGCGCATCCATAGCGGACAGATCCAGGCCTTGTGTCTCTCCAAGGCCAGCGTCAGCCAGGGCTAAGGAGATGCTTAACCTGGAGGGCACCACACCTGGGCGCTGGGGCATGGCCTAGGGGAGCTGTGGCATATCACAAATTTGAGGGATTATGTCGTACTGTATATGTATTATATATATATTTATTTATTTATATATTTATTTATTTATCTATTTATTTATCTATTTATTTATGTGTTTATTTATGTATTTATACATGTGTGTGTGTGTGTGCCATGGTCAAGGCATGATATTCATATGACAAATGGATTATGGCATGGTCATCGGTTCCATACTGAGCATCCCATGAATGGATTGATGACAATCCACAGATATAGCTAATTTGCCCAGGGTTCAAAATTCAGACCATGGTCATGGTCACATGGTCACATGTTCATATATATATAGTATTACATATGTATATATATAATATATTATGATATGTATGTTAAGTACATATTCCCTGCCAGATCCACTTTTTGCAGTTCCAACTTTCCTGACCCCAGCCTCCCATCCCTCAAAGCCTGAGGGAGCAGCAGACGCGGCCAAAACGCGGCGCAGGGCCAGAAGAGGAGACCAGCCTGGAAATAGCCAGGCCTGTGAAACCCCTGTCCCTCAGGAATACGTCTGATTTAGATTACAAGCCCTCAACTTAGACCCCTGAATTTTAGCCGCCGTGTCTTTTCCTTGGCATGTAATGTCACTAGTCCTTGCATTCCACATCTCCTTGTTGGACTCCGTTGGCGATTTATCTAAATTGCTATTACTGCAATAATTGAAAGTGAATGCACTAGTTTAATGAATGACAGAAAAAATGAAGAAACACCGAAAGACCGTTGTATTTTAACTCATATTGGAGAACCACATATGAAGAAACACATTAATATGGCGACTGATTATGCTGTCCGAGCTCCAATGCCTGGAGATTGTGGAACGATATAACACGTCGTTCAAGGACTCGCTGCACCAAAAATGAGTTTCGGCTCCGACAATTTGGGACCCCGAGATTCTTCAATATGCTAAAATTTCCCCAAATGCCCCTCTTGGATCATTTGGGGTATTTTAAGGTATTTGCTATTTGGAGACCAAACCATGAAACCTCTGGCAATCAAGCGTGGCCGGAAATCACTCCTTTAGTTCGACAGCTCCATTTAGTTCAGGGATTTCCCTGGTGGAAAAATCTTTGACAACCAAACAGCAATTCCATGTGAATCCATTGATCACCATTAGTCACCATGAATCACTATCAACCATTAACATTCAGGCTTCGTTCTTGATCATCAACTCGGTCCCCATGTTTGATCTTCATGACCATTAATCACCATTACCCTCTGGTAAACATACAAAAAACTATGGAAAGATCCACCATTTTTCATGGGAAAGTCCACTATTTCTATGGCCATGTTCAATAGCTCTGTAAACGTTTACCAGAGGGTAACTCATTAATATCACTATCAACCACATTCATATCACGGATGTCCTGGTGATCGCCAGAAAATCCATCATATTACCTATGAAAAAAATGGTGAATAATAACCACAATTGTGACTGATTGTTCACCACTAATCTCATTTTTTTGTAATATTAGCGTCATCGCCATTAGCTTTATCCGCATTCTCAATCTCAATCATCATGTTTTAAGAAAAATAAGAATTAATCGTTATTATTCGGTAGTCCATATTCTTAATCGCCATTCACTTCACGGATAGAAACCATCCACCAAGCCACCCCATTTATGTTGCTTGAATCAAAAGATGTTTCTGTTGCAGATAAACCAGTCTTAACCCCTCTAGTGGCGTTTTTTTTTAATGCGCCATTATTGTTTAACCCCTCTAGTGAACCAACTTAACCCCTCTAGTGTTTTTTCAATGGCCATTCATATTCAAGTGAATCATGATGAACTTAATCCCCATTCTTAATCATTAATCCCATTAGGCAGTAATCTTATAATCTGAATCACTAATGAATAACAAGTGAATCAGTATTAACCACTAGCAATTTATTAGCAATTGAATGACTATTGAATCATTGTTGATAAACAATAAATATTGATCCACAATTAACTTAACCTTCAAAAAACAGTGAATCAGTAGTAACCACAAATACTTCGTCAACCACTAATCATGAATCATGAATTATTGCTATCCATTAATCATTGAAACATTGCTAACCACTATATATTCATGTATTAACTCCGCAATGGTTTACTATGAATATGAATCATTTATTAACCACTGAATCATTATTAACAATTAACCCTTAATCATAAATCATGATAAGTAAAAATGATTTACCAAGAAACTTCAATAATAAATCATTGTTAACCACTAGTATATCAAGTGTTGGCATTGTTAACCATTGAACATTAGTCAGTGAATCATTACCATTAACCATTTATTAATATAGATGGTTGCTAATATTAATGTTTGCCATATTAACCATATTAACCACATTAACCATATTAACCAAAATCATAAACCATTCATCAATAATGTCATTAATCATTACCATATCCAAAAGATCAGCAACCGCGCCTAGCACGCCTAGGCCATGCCATCGATCCAGCACCACCAGACCACCCAGATGCGGCGGAGGATCGCAGGACGACACCACCCGGCAACGCGCCAACTGCGGCCCAAAAATGCCCAAAATCGTGGGGAAAAGCGGTGGTTTCACCAAGGAAAGTGAAGATTTAGCCTCTGGTAAACGTTTACATAGCTATTGAACATGGCCATAGAAATAGTGGATTTTCCCATTAAAAATGGTGATTTTCCATAGTTATGTTAAATTACCAGAGGGTAACCAACTAAAATTATGGGTGTATTATGTTTTCTCGGATTTCACGAAGAAAAATATGGTCGTTTCACGCAATTGAAGCAACAAAACTGGCAGGTCTTATGGAATTGAACCATCAAAAATGCTGAAGACTGGTAGTTTATCCATCAAAACGGGGAATTTAACTAATGAATTAGATATGTAGTTGGGAAATGGGATATGATATGGGATATATATATATATATACATATATATATATATATATATATATATTATAACATAATATATATATAATTATATATGTAATTATATATATATATATAATTATATATATAATTATATATATAATTATATATATAATTATATATATAATTATATATATATATGTAATCAAGTTGGTATGATATTTGGGTGTGTCCGAAAGTGGGAGACATCCCAAGTTGTTGCTATTTCCATTGGGAAAATGACGATCAATCATCAAATTCGGAGATACCCATTTTGCAGGCAAACCCATTTGGGATCCCCAGTCACTCAAGGATCCTGTTGCCTCAAATCCAAGCACCTCCTTGAAAAAAAGATGACAACAATGATTTCATTTTAAGAAGTTGGTTGTTTTCAATCCATGGGGGTACCCCTAGTTCATGGGGGTACCCCTAGTTATCATCCATTTTAGATTGGGATTTTCCTTATTTCAACCATCCATTGTAAGAAAAGTAGCAATAAAAATTGAAGAGTCGATCGTCAATGTCAAGCCCATTTCCCGCCTCGTCGGGCCCCAGATTTCTCTTGAGCACCTGGCAATTTCTTGGGGAAAACGGATACATATAGGTTCCATATGGCTGGGGGTCCCCCAAGAACTGGTTAGTTTACAGTTGATCATGGAAAATCCTAGTAAAATGGATTTTGGGGTTGCCCCTATTTTAGGAAATCTCCACATCTGTTCCTAGAACCAGTGATGAAAATTCTCCATCCCTGGGCACCCCACACCTCGCAAGCAGCATGGGCGACATCTTCCAAAGGTTCCCAAATCACTACTTTTCCAGGTGCTTCCATGGCGCGCACAGCTGCCACAGCTGACACACCTCGATTTTTGACTTCCAGTCCAAGTTGGAGGAGTTTCAACACATCATCTGCACAAAAAGCTGCCAGTCTGATCCATGTGCTCGTTGTATCATGTTGTGTCGTGGGCCGTTTTCCAGTTGTGTGCAAGTCACCTTGTCCGCCAAGGACCAGAACATCCTTGCAGCCTTTTGCTGCAGCGGAAGTTTCCACCGCAATGGCGCTCAAGAGGGAAGATAGGCTACCTGGTCCTGGCGATGCAACGCCAGAAGATCAGGCATCCAAGATGTGCTGCAGCTATCTGCAGCTGCTATAGGGTTAGTGAATATTCCTCAATTGTAAGAAATGTGCATTCTGCGCCTAGAAAGGGCCTTGACCGTCTCTTTCTGCCCTCTCTGAACAGCCTCTGGGAAAGTAACAACATCTCAGCCAACATGCTGCTGCAATTCACATGAAGCCACCAGTTTCTTTCACTTTGATAAAAATCCAAGTTCTTCGGTCTATCCCCTGGTAAACATAGAAAAAACTATGGAAGATCACCATCTTTAATAGCTAATTCAACTATATATATATACATATATCTATATATATATAATTATATATATATATATGGGCCATTTTCAATAGCTATGTTTGTTATTACAAGAGGCTAGGTGCCCCATCATGCGGCGGCGCCTTTTTGAGCCAACTCCTTGGCGCGCGCCGGAAGCGCGTCCAACTCAGCCATGCGTTGGCTCTGCTCCAATAGCCTGATGGAAATCCATTGCTACATAGCATGGCTGATAGCTATTGATAGCTATTGATAGCTATTGATAGGTAATGATAGGTTATGATGATATCCTAATATCATACCATATCATTCTCATATATGATTATAATTGATTATATATGTCCTTATAGAATATATAGACTTCTCAGCTTCGATGATGTGGAATCACGAAATGCCTAAAGATAAAAGCTTCTTAGTCTTCATGTGTCTCTCACTGCCATGATTATAGAATATGAGAAATCTTTGTGTGTCACTGACATATCGTTTATAGATACAAGTACAATATCATATGTAAATAAATATACGTAAAATAAATTATGATGTTCTGGATATCTATGATGTCGTCTGCGCGTGTGTGTCTGTACATGTCTGTACTATATATCGAACAAATGTGCCTGCCAGGGCCCTCCTTGCTCCAAAGATCAGGATCTTGAAATGCACCTGGCTTGCCGCTGTCAGAGCTGAGAGGTGTTGGAACCAGCAGGGAAAAGAAATACAGTTCTGACAGTAAAGGATATGTCACCAAGAAGCGAAGATGCAAAAAGATCTTTCAAACAAATGCTGCGTTTGCAGATGTTCCAATTCCAACATATTCCAACTATCTGGCAAAAGTGGGGATGGTTCATCATTGGGTTTACCATGGTTTACCTCATTATTCAGCAACCATGAAATCTTAAGATGTCCATCCATTTCCAGCATATCCACCAGAAAAAGAACTGGTCTACCAGTCGGCCACCTGCCGCATCACCCAGCAGTTTCCGCAGCGCCCCCTCAGGGTCTCCACCTGCTGTGAAGGTCAGGATGTATCTCAGTCGTTTGAAAGAAAAACCATGGGTTCTCCTATCCAAGCTTGATTCGAAGGGCTTTTCCTTGAAAACCCATGGGTTTCTACTTTCTACGATCCAAAATTGGGTCGTTTCTCAAAATGAGGCTGAACACATTTAACCCCAAGCTGAGATTCATTGTCCATCACATTGACATGCTGTCGACATGCTGGCGGCTAAGCTAATTCAGGCTTCTCAGCTTCCTCAAGAAATGTGACCAGAATTACCAACTTTCTCTGAACATCTCTGAACTGTTTCTGATGATGTGGGCATGGATCAACCCCTATTATGCCACATTTGGGGGAATGAAAACATCCATCTACCAGATATTTTGGTGTTCACCATGGGTACAGTGCAGGGTAAAGGGCGAGAAATGGGAGGTGCAAACCATCCCAACTTGAGGTTTCTTCTTGAGTTTACCACATCAACTGTCGTTTCTATTCCTTGCTGGCTGCCATGCGTTTGCCCCAGTGCATGCCTTGACTCAGCGCCATCTGCGTTTCAGGTAGAGCATCTGGCCTCAGAGAGGGCTTCACTAATGTCAACCGCTGATTCATAAACCATACTAAACCATACTAAACCCTGGTTTATTAATTAAGGGATTAACCACCAAACCGTGATAAGGTGCTACAGTAAGATGGTACCCTCACCTCGATTAAACAGGCCGGGGGGGGGATTGTTAGTTCAGGGTTTACATTACAGTAATTCGTAATATTTGTTCAGCATACTTTGGGAGAATTGCTTCTGGACTTTGCCCGTACACTCTTGCGAGTCGGAACGGGTTTTTGCATCTTTTGGCAATTCATATCTCGAGTATCTCTTTCCATTCTTGCTACAACTTCTGAATGCTGCCCCATTTGCTCCCCATCAACTGCGATCTTGGCACCCCCTGCCGGGACATGGGCAGTTCTGGGGCCCCGATCAAAATAGCCTGTGGATGCTACAACGCAACCTATATCTCGGACATGGTTGCAAGTCAAATTTATGAATAGATCTAATAAGTGGGTAAATCACATCAAATATCTTTTAAATGATGTTTTTGCAATTATCCTTAAACAAATTGTATCACGGCAAATCTTAAATCATAGGTTTTAACCCATTCCCCAAATATCGTGGAGCACCTGGAGTGGTCCACTCCGCCAGGGAACGTGATCGGCGCTCTCAAGAGCTCTGGCCGCATGGTGACCGCCCGGCGCATCAAGAGCTCTTTGCAGCGGTCAAAGGCCTAGCGCCATGGTTTGGGCCATCAATGGCCATCAATTTCAATTTGTTTACCTTTTAATTGACCTTTTATGTTTTTTTCAAATGAAGTTCTGGGATCCACAAGCCATGATCTGAATGATCTGCTGATATCCTCCATTTCTGCGGTCTACTAACATATCCCATGAGAAATCTCCACCAGCCGCCTCCCGTGCTGCATGCCGCAGCTGCTCCTCCTGTTGCTTCAGCTCTTGCCAGCTTTTGCCTCTCTGCAGCTGCCATGCCTCCACCAAGTTGGCTCATCCCCCAATTATGCCATGATGGTTTTATGGGTGAAAATCATACGGTTAGTTTTATGGGGCAAAAGTATGACTTTTTCCTGGAAAACGATGTTTTTGTTCTTTTGGTACTCTATTTTCAGACAAGTTCTGTTTTTTGGCAGTATTGGGCAATGGAAGCAGATGTCTGAACGTAAATCACATAGATGTTGGATGCATTACCCTGCCGTGTTCAATTCAAATTATGTTGGGTTTTGTCTAGATCTGGGTATACGGTATACAATGGTAAACACATCAGTCCTGATCCTTGATTTATTTTTCCCGCCCAAAATAATCCAGTTCCGGCTTTTTGGCTATCCCCCATATTTTTTGGGGGTTCCATTTTTTTCAGGTAATTCACCTAAAAAGTCCAGCTAGGTATCGGGGTAGTTCCCCTTCCTCTGTGTGTTTGTGTGTCATTTGGGTGGGCTATCCACCATTTCGGAAGCCGGCTTCGCCGCCGCGTCGCTGCGCACTGCCTCCAGGCTGGCTTCGACAAAGTCTTGATGCCTTTCCTGCGCATCCAGAAAGGCCTTCAGCGCTTCATCGCCGTCCTGGGCCTGGGTGAGCCAAAACGAGTGGATATGAGGATGGGGAGGATAATGCAACCATCGTAGGATAGGAAGAACCTATGGGAATATATCATGTTTGGTGGCCATGGTTGGATATAATGGGATAATATGGGATATAAATCGACATCAAACCATTATCATCGCCCAACTTAGTTTGACCCTGAGAGTCGCCCATCAAGTAGCCACTTGCGATCATCATCCCAGGAAATAAGAAATAAAAGCTCGTGAAAGTTGGAATCATCCCAGGCATGTTCAAGGATCTTTGAAACCATGACCATGATACCTTGCACATGTTTTTCAGTTCGCTGGTTAGACTAACGCGTGTCCCTCTTTATGGCAAAAAAAACGAAGTATTAAAGTACGGTTACCGTGACAAAGCAACCATTCAAGACAAACCAGACAAAGCCAGAAGCCAACATCCCAGCTGATCCCAGCTGCTTCGGCTTTGGCCACGGGCACCTGGAATAGGACCTGGCCGGGTGTCGGGGAGGATTTGAGACATATCTGAAAAACATGGTACATGCATATATACATATATATATATGTATACATATGTATGTATGTATGTATGTATGTATGCATGCATGTATGTATGCATGCATGCAAGCATGCATGGATGGATGGATGGATGTATGCATGCATGCATGCATGTGTGCATGTGTGCATGTGTGCATGTGTGCATGTGTGCATGTGTGCATGTGTGCATGTGTGCATGTGTGCATGTGTGCATGTGTG